>Ga0308003_1000050_pt1 | contig 55455 bp, 41 predicted proteins | sample Neamet36_FD_203159 | JGI IMG/M metagenome (GOLD analysis project Ga0308003, IMG submission 203159) | Marine microbial communities from water near the shore, Antarctic Ocean - #36 | ecosystem: Environmental > Aquatic > Marine > Unclassified | place: Southern Ocean | collected 2014-06-06
AACTGGTTGGCATAAAAGCATGGTTTACACCACAAATTTCACTACAAGTACCAAATATAATACCAATAATAGTTATAAACATAAAACCTTCATTAAGTCTTCCAGGACAAGCGTCAAGTTTAATTGATAATGCAGGCATTGACCAGCTGTGTAAAACATCTCTTGAAGTAACTAAGACCCTTATGTTAGTTTCTACAGGGACGTTTATAGACATTGATGGAGCTAATAAACGAATACCGTTTGAGTTTTTAAAATCAGAGTCAGTTGTTACTAAAAAAGATTCAAAGGAATCAAATAATTCGTCTTTATTTGAGGTATACTCATATTTCCAATACCATTGGTTTCCAACGGCTTTAAATGTAAATTCAGGTTCAGTATAAAATCCAGTAGAATATAATAATGCAAAAGAAGGAATTGCTATAGTAACTAAAATTAAAGCTGGGGTTAATGTCCATAAAATTTCAATTAAAACGCCTTTATGCTTGTAATATAAGAAGCCGTTAAAGTTTTTATTTACTTTTAAATCAGTCTTAGTTTTGTATAACTTGACTGATGCTATTAAGAAATAAACAATAAAACCTAAAACCCATAAAAGTAAAACAGTCATATCATGGTGAAATTGAAAAGTTGTTTGAGCAATATGACTTTTTGGAGTAATAAAATCTAAAAATGAAAAACTGTATGAATATGCTAAACATTCATTAAGAACATAAAAGTATGCTTGTTTTAAACAATAAGAAAAATCATTTAAAATAGAAATAATTAAAAAATACGCGATAAACTAAATAAAAAAAAAAGATGTAAAAAGTTTTTACACACATACTTTTTGTACTTTTGGCTTATATAATATATTGGTATAAATTATATACACTACTCTAACATGGATCATTGTAGTAATTGGCAACTAATTGGGCTCATGTCCCAAAATTCTAGGTTCGAGTCCTGGGTGATCCTTTTTGTACCTGCTTGGTGAAATTGGTAAACACAATAGATTTAAAATCTATCCCTGCAAAGGTTATTGGTTCAAGTCCAGTAGTAGGTAATTTTGGAATTTTTTTTGACAAAAGCTTAGCGCAAGTGCTTGCAAATTAAGTTTTCAATTACGTGCCCTGTTTGCCTGTTAATTAAAGAAGGTTTGGACTCCCGCTATTAAGGGTCAAGAGGGCCACCATACTAACCCAGTCCCTGGGCCTGTGTAAACACCTTTTTGTAAACAAAGTCAACCCCGGCGCTTTTATAACTACCGGTATATGTCCTTTGTAATTTCTTGAAATTACTTTGTGTTCTGATAAAAGCTTGTTTGCTTCATTCGCTAATTCGGCTTACACCTTTATTTACCATACTAAAATATTTCCATACCACTGTAAAATACTAAATATCAACAAACTTTTTAAATGAAAAGATTATAAACAACTAGTAAAGAGTTTCTTTGATAAACAGGCTCTCGCTATAAATATTATTAAAGCTTTAATTTTTTATTTTTTGATTATTGACCTTTTTTAATGAAAAGTTAAACTATAATTATTTATAATCAAAAACGTTAAAAAACTTTAGCTACAAAGCCTTTTACGGTAAAATGCCGGTTTGTGTGTTGTTTAAAAATATTACTTAAGAATGAATATTAACTATTGTTTACTTTTTTTTATGATGAACGTTTTAAACTCATCATTAGTTTTATTAAATTCTTCTAAGCCAGTTATGGCAACAATTGCGTTAGCTTTTTCTTTTTTAAATACATCTTTTGTATTAATTGTTATGAATTTTGAATTTATAGCCCTTATTATTATTATTGTTTACATAGGAGCTATTATTATTCTTTTTTTATTTACTATAATGCTTTTACATATTAAAGATGATATTTACCTTACTGGTAGAGATGAAAATGCTATGTTATACTTTACTTTCTCTTTTTTATACTTTTTTTATTTTTCCATTATTATCTTAATAATAACAGAAGGTGAAAGCCTTGAAGATTCGTTTATCAATACGACAATAAATTTAGTAAACTCTATTTCTATGAATGAGTTTTTACACCAAACAACAGCAACTGTACAGGATAGTAGGTATTTCATTATTAATAAATTTTCCGGAGATAACGTATCAATTGTTAATCTTTGTAGCAAGGATGCGTTTGATCCTTACTCTATTTGTATAGAGGGGGGTTTACAACAAGAAATTGTCCACTCCGTTAAAAACCTTTCCAGAGATAACGTATCACTGGAGGATCTTTCTAGAAGGTATGCGTCTGATCCTTCCTCTGTTACTCTAAAGGAGTTTTTACAACAAGCAACTATACTACATTCCAGTAAAAACCTTTCCGGAGATAACGTATCAACTTATAATATTTATAGAAAATATTTGTCTAATCCTTCAGAAGGACGTTTAATTTATTCAAACTTAAGTGATTTAGTAGAATTTTATTCTAAATATGACCTTTTAAGTAAAGACCCAACTCTTTGTTTTAGAGAGATTACTACAAAGTACGCACCCCTTCCAGGTATAAACGGACAATTATATTTTAGTTATTTAGAGTTACCTAAGTCAGACCTAAATATTTCTTTAACTTATGCGTTACATGATTACCGACAATTTTTATGGGAAAAAACTATTTATGAACCTAACCTTAAAGTATTTATAAACTCTGGTGATGAAACTAGAACGGATGCGATTATATCTGGAATGCGTTTCTTAGATTATTTTAAAAATGCTTTAAATGGCGGCTTATTAAAAACTTACAACTTAACTAACCCTACAGTAGCTACTCATTACCCACCAGTAATTTTTAAATGGCCAATTTCTGATTTTATTAAGTCTTTAATTAAAGAATATCAAATCCAAGTAGACTTTGGTGCACTTGAAAATTTTGGTACTGGTTTAGGTATGAACTCTCACCAAGGTTTTTGTAATGAAAACCGTTTAGTAGTACCCCAAATGAATATTAGTGATTTATTTAGTAGTTTCGGCTTTATAAATAACCAAAATCTAATTAATGAGTCATTAAGTACTCGTTCATGTAACAAGGATTTAGAGTTAGAAACTGAGTTACAAGGCTTAGGTATTGTTTTATATACAGTTGGTTGTGTATACTTTATTTTAGCTAGTATTATTTTATTAATTGCATTAATTGGGTCAGTTGTTTTAATAACATCTGACAGTACTGAATTCATAGAAATTCAACAAACATCAAATCAGCTTTCAAAAAAAAAGAGTTATTGGGCATTCTCACCCCCCGTCGCTACTGAAACGTTGTAGATAGCGCAAAAACCATTACAAATAAGCGACATAACCGGAGGCAACTATATTTAACAACGGTTCATTAGAACCTTTCGGCCGTTTAGAGTTCGAGCAATACCCAGGACATGGCCCTACGAGCCTGTAGCCCTATTATGACCCAACGCATGCTCAGTTTAGGGCAACTAGAGGTTTCAGCGGAGCAGTTTGTTACAAATAAAGTCTAGCACTACTGAATTTATATAAATTCAACAAACATCGAATCAAATACCAACTAATTTACTTTTTAAAGTGTTTACGCTCACTGGCGTAACAGTAAGGGCTTCTTATGCTTATGTACTGTTTTTAATGAAAATTAATCTAATTAACTTAAACTTTCTAATCCTATTACACATATTTAAAATTGTACCTTCTTTCATTAACTTACTAATGATAAAAAAAAATCAATTAATAATTTCTGTTGAATATTATTCAATTTATTTAATATCTTTTTTTTTTAAAAGATATAGCAATACACAAATTAATTACCTTTCAGATATAACTGGAGTGGATTTGCCACAACAAATATCAAGGTTTGAAATAGTATACAATTTTTTAAGTATAAACTTTAATTCAAGGTTAAGAATTAAAACAAGCATACATGAACTTATATCATTAAACTCTCTCGCATTAATTTTTTTAAGTGCATCTTGGTTCGAGAGAGAACTTTGGGATATGTTTGGAATTTATTTTTTTGAACATTTCCGTTTAAGACGTATATTAACCGATTATGGTTTTTTTGGATACCCCTTAAGAAAAGAATTCCCTACATCAGGTTTTTTAGAAGTTCGTTATGATGAAGAAACTCAAAAAGTTATTTATGAGGCCGTACAATTTACTTGTTTAGGCCGATTTTTAAAAGCCTCATGATCTTATACTTAATTATTTTATATATATTAAAATTTTTATCCGTTTTAATAACTGTCTTATTAATGGTTGCTTTTTATACTGTTTATGAAAGAAAAGTGATTGCATCAACACAAAGAAGAGCTGGACCTTCAAATATAGGGCCTTTTGGTTTATTACAAGCTGTTGCAGATGGATTAAAGTTATTATTAAAAAGTGGACCAAAACCTTCATTTTCAAATAAATTTTTTTTTGTTATTTGTCCATTAGCTACTTTTTTTTTAAGTTTACTTTCATGGGCTGTTATACCTCTTGGGTTTAATATACATTTTGTGGAAATCAAGTTTAACTTATTACTTTTACTCGCTTTATCTTCGTTTAATGTCTATGGTATTATATTATCTGGGTGGGCTTGTAACTCAAAGTATGCCCTGATTGGTGCATTAAGAGCAGGAGCACAAATGATTGCCTATGAAATCTCATTTAGTATTATGCTTTTAAATGTTATTATTTGTGTCGGCTCATTAAATTTAACAAAGATTGTTGCAGCCCAATCCTTTTGTTGGTTCTCAATACAGCATTTCCCAGTGTTTATTATGTTTTTCTTAACTATTCTTGCTGAAACTAATAGACATCCTTTTGATTTTGCTGAAGCCGAGTCTGAGTTAGTTTCTGGATTTAATGTTGAATATGCATCCATGAGTTTTGCATTATTTTTTTTAGGTGAATACTCAAATATGATTTTAATGTCAGTATTAACTGCATTAATCTTTTTGGGTGGATGGAATCTTCCATTTATAACACACTTATTACCTATATTCTTACAATCATTTATACTTGGAATTAAAACTTTATTTATAATGTCTCTTATAGTTTTAACCCGTGCAGCTTATCCAAGATCAAGGTATGATAGTTTAATGAATTTAGGTTGGAAAACATTTTTACCATTAAACTTGGCTTGGTTTGTTTTCACATCCTTTATTCTTTTCTTTTTTGACGGATTACCATCATTTGGGGGATATCCAGAAAAGTTTTGCTTTTTTTCTCAAAATGACTTGTCTTATTACTATGAACTAAAAAGTATACCTACTCAAAGTCTTTAATAAATTTAATTTTAGGTTTATTAGTTAAAAAGTACTGCTTACTTTTAAGCTTGCACTTAAAGAGGTCGGTTGGTTTTATTTAATAAACCTATTGGTATAAGAAAATGGCATTAATTCCTAAAAATTTTAAATATAAAAAATATAAAAAAGGTCGTTTAAGTAAATCATTAAATAAGAAAAAAGGTATTGTTTTTGGCCACTTAGCTTTAAAAGCAAAAGAACCAGGTAGGCTTACATATAAGCAAATAGAAGCTGCAGGGAAGTTTATTAAAAAAAGAATTAAACCTTTTGGTGGTATTATTAAACGAAACATTAATTTAAGCGTACCAATTACTGCAAAACCTATTGCTACTAGAATGGGTCGTGGTAAAGGCAGAGTAGATTCACATATCTGTTTAGTTAAAGCTGGCCAACCCATCTTTGAAATTTATTGTTTAAATCACCATGAAGCAAAGGAAGCAGCTATTAAATCAATACATAAATTACCTATAAGTATTAAGATTGATACTAAAAATGTATAGCTCAGTTGGTAGAGCGTCGGACTTTTAATCCGCGGGTCTTGGGTTCAAACCCCAATACATTTACACCGAATGTGGCGCAGTTTGGTAGCGCAATTGTTTTGGGAACAATAGGTCGCGTGTTCAAATCACGCCGTTCGGAAATTAAATAATTTCATATTTAAAAGTTTATTACTAGATAAATAAAAACAGTACGGGAGATGTTAATAGTCGCTAAAAAAAAAATAAATGAAAAAAAAATTGTTAAATCAAATGTAAAAAAAGCTCAGTCTTTTTTTACAGAATATGGGCGTGTTCTTTCTATTAAGGATGGTGTTGTTCAAGTTTACGGTTTAAAGAATGTTTCCTCAGGCGAAATGGTTTTTTTCCCTGCTGCAAACGTTTACGGTATGGCTCTTAACTTAGAAAACCATACTGTTGGGGTTGTTCTTTTTGGAGCAGATTATTTAATTAAAGAAAACTTTATTGTTACTAGATTAAATAAGATTGTTTCAACCTACGTTGGGTTCCTTTTATCTGGACAAATTATTGACCCATTAGGAGAATTTTTAGGTAAATTAACAAACCAAGAAATGAGAGATTTAGAAGAAAAAACTAAATCTAAAAGTATTACAAACTTCTTAAAATCAACTAGAATTGAAACAAAAGCACCGGGGATTTTAGCTAGAAAATCTGTCCACCAACCATTAGAAACTGGTTTAAAAGCAGTCGATAGTTTAATTCCAATCGGTTGTGGACAAAGAGAGTTAATTATTGGTGATAGACAAATTGGTAAAACAGCAATTGCTATCGATACTATTATACACCAATCTAACTTAAATAATACACAAAGGTTAGCTTCTCATTTTCTTTTTTCAGTTTACGTCTGTATTGGACAAAAACGGTCTACAGTTAAGTCAGTCGTTACAACTTTAAAGGCTAATAAAGCATTTAAATACTGTACAGTTGTTGCTGCAACTGCGTCTGATTCAGCACCTTTACAATTTTTAGCACCATATACAGGTTGTTGTGTTGGAGAATTTTTTAGGGATAGAAAGTTACATGCTGTTGTTTTTTATGACGATTTATCAAAACAAGCAGTTGCTTATAGACAAATGTCATTACTATTAAGAAGACCTCCGGGTCGTGAAGCTTATCCAGGGGATGTTTTCTATTTACACTCACGTTTACTTGAAAGATCAGCTAAATTAAGTGATGCATTAGGAGCAGGTTCATTAACAGCTTTACCGATTATTGAAACACAAGCAGGAGATGTTTCTGCATATATCCCAACTAACGTTATTTCTATTACTGATGGACAAATTTTTTTAGAAGCTGATCTTTTTTATCAAGGCCAAAGGCCCGCAATTGGCGTTGGTTTATCTGTTAGCCGTGTCGGTTCTGCAGCTCAATACAAAAGTATGAAACAAGTTTCTGGGTCTATGAAATTAGAATTAGCTCAATTTCGAGAAGTTGAAGCTTTTGCATCTTTCGGTTCTGATTTAGATGCTATTACCCAATATAAATTAAAAAAAGGTAATATTTTAATGCAAATCTTAAAACAAAAACAATACGCTCCACAATTCTTATCAGAACAAATCTTTATAATTTTCTTAGGTGTTAAAGGATTCTTAGATACAATTGAAACATCAAACATTCCTAATATTTCAAAAATTGAAATTTTCTGGTACTTATTCTTAGAGTTCTCTTTCCCTGGGTTATTATTATCAAGTTTAAACTCTGATAAAATTAATGCAGAACAAAAAATTGGTAACTTATTCTTATCTTTAAAAATTTAATTATTATAAAAGGCAACTTTTTGTACAAAAAAGCGTTAAAAACCAGAAAATTAAATGATATAATTTAAAAGGTTTATTACATTAACATAACTTAAATCTAAAATTAAATTTGGTTTAATACCAAACAAAAAAATTAAGAAAGTTAGAGGGACTAGGTAACTTAGTTCGTAAAAACTTAAATCTTTATGGTTAATATCTTTATATTGAATGTTACCAAAAGCTATACGGTTAAATAACCAAATAGAATAAGTCCCACATAAAAAAATACCTAAAGTAGATAAGATTCCTAAAAGCAAATCAAATTTAAATATACCAAAAAATAATAAGAACTCACCAACAAAACTACTTGTTCCTGGGTGTGCCATATTTGCAATAGTTGCTAAGAAAAAGACTAAAATAAACTTTGGCATTGTTATAACTAAACCACTATAATTATATACTAAACGGGTTTTTGCCCTATCATATAAAATACCAATACAAATAAATAAAAGTCCTGATACAAGACCATGACTTATCATTTGAAATATAGAACCTTGAATTCCGTAAAGGTTAAAACTAAATAAACCTAAAACTATTAAATTCATATGGGCAATAGATGCGTAAGCTATAACCCTCTTTAAATCATTTTGTCGTAAAGCTGTAAAAGAAGCGTATACAATACTACATAAGCATAATGGTGTTATAAAAGTTGAAAAATAAATCGAAGATTCTGGAAAAAGTGGAAGTAAAAAACGTAATATACCGTAACCGCCTAACTTTAACAAAACCCCTGCTAAAAGTACAGAGCCTCCAGTAGGGGCTTCCACGTGAGCCTCTGGCAACCAACTATGGAAAGGTACGACAGGTATTTTAACAGCCATAGCAAGGAAAAAAGCTACCCATAAAAACTTTTGATCTTTAACAGAAAACCCATAATCTAATAAAGTTAAAAGGTTGGTTGTTCCTTTTGTCATAAAAATAAAAAATATTGCTATAAGCATTGCTATAGACCCGGCTAATGTATAAATAAAAAACATATATGAAGCTCTAAACTTTCTATTTCTCGAACCCCAAGTATTAATTACCAAAAACATTGGTATTAAAACACTCTCAAAACAAATATAGAATATAAAAACATCTAATATAGTCCAAGCTAAATACAATAAAAACTGCATAAGGAGAAAATAAATAGTAAAGTTTTTAAAGTTATGTGTATTAATACTTATTAATAAACATACTAAAGTTAAAAACCCTGTTAATATTAACAAAAGAATTGAAATACTATCAACCCCAAAATTAAGATGGAAGTTGAAAAAAGTTATTGTATAAAAGCAGTATAAAGAAGAAATATCTAATGTATTAAAAAATGTAATAAATAAAAAAAGTAATAAAACGTTTAATAGTGTTCCAGCTATTGAAACTTTTAAAATGACCTTTTTATAATCCTTATTAATAAATAAAATAATTATTGATAATATTAAAGGTGATAATATTATACTTAAAAGCAAGTTTTCAGCATTATTTAGAATAGGCAAAATATTTGTTATTGTTAAAAAAAAATCTTTAATAATTAGGATTGTTAAAATTTTAAAACACAAGCTACAAAACAAACACTTTTAAAATTGATAGATATTTGCTAAGATAATTGCATAAATTGCAGATGAAAATGTAGTAAATGATCCTTTTATAGTAACGAAAATAGTGTATATAAATATACTAGATAAATTTAATAGAACTAAAAGTGAACTTGTTAATAAAGTATTAAAAGAAGCCATATCAGTTTGGGGCATATATCAGAATATTAAAGCTAAAAAAGCTACCTTAATGAAGATCTTTTGCATCCGTTGCATACATTGCAGTTAAAGATAAGAAAACATAGCCTTGAATAAAAGCAACCCCTACTTCTAACCCAGTTAATGCTATAAGAACTGGGTTAATAATTAAGAAAGCAATAGAAGAGTTTACAATAATAGTTAATTGGAAGGTAATTAAATATGTATAAATAAATCCAGCAAAAACTTTTAAAAGTGTATGACCTGCCATCATATTTGCAAAAAGTCGAACAGAGAGTGATATTTTTCTAAAAAAATATGAAATAGCTTCAATTGGAATAATTAAAAAAGCTAAAGCTAATGGTGAGCCTGTTGGGAAAAACATCCCAAAAAACTTTACGTTATGTAAAACTAAACTTGATGAATTAACATAATGCATAAACCAAGCAGCTAAAAAATACGTTAGTGCTAATTGGGCAGTGGGTGTTGTACTATAAGTAATCATACCAATTAAATTGCTTGTAGTTACAAAAAAACCAATAACTAATAAAATAAAAAAAAAATTAAAATTAACAGTATTTAATTGTTTTTTTGTTAAATTATAAATAAATATAAATATACCTGAAAGTACTTGAATAATCATACTTTTTCCAAATATAATATAATCTAAAAAAACCCCGAATATAAATAAAGTCATTATAAGGTTTTGGACAAAAACAAGGTCATAGTTTGTAAAAAAAACGTTTACATCCATTATTAAATCGACATAGTTGTTTGATAAATTTAAAATAGGAACGTTTGTTGGTAAGAAATCTAACATAAATTCTGTGTTTGGCCTAAACAAGTCAATGAATATTTGACTTAACTTAGTAAAAAAGAATTCATGATTAATATCTAAGATTGAAAACTGTTCTAATGGGGTTGGTAATTTATTAAAAGTCCACACGATTAAAAAATTTAAGATGCTTTCTTATAAGCTAACCAAACGTGTAAGCCGAAAGACCCATTAACCGTTATAGACCTTTCTACGCAATAATCAATATTTGCTCTAATAGTGTTAAAAGGTACTGTACCTTCAACATACCTATTCGAACGTGACCTTTTAATACCTTTAAACCTACCTTTTATGTGTATTCTAATACCATGTAAAGCAGTGTTTTGACCTTTAATATATTCAACAAGTTTTCGTGTAAAAGAAATAAACTTCCAAATTTTTGTATCTCTTTTTTTAAAATTAACAATCTCTAATTCTGTACTTAGAATTTTAGCTAAAAAAAAGGCACAACGGCTTCGGATAGCAATATTAAATATATTTAAAATATTTAAAGTAAATTTATATTTTTTATATTTAGAGAATAAACCACGTAAACGCCTAACATATAGCCTATTAACCCTATTTATAATAAAAATATTCTTAAAACTAATAAAAAATTGTTGTTTTAATAATTTTCTACAAAATTTAATTATATTTTTTAAGAAAATTACTTTATAAAAAATTTTTTTTTTTTTTCTGAACCTTCTCGGAACTTGGTAAGGAATATAACTACTGGCATAAAATTCAAAAAAAACAAAAACTTTCTTAGATTTTCGTTGAATTAAGCATCTTTTTGATAGAAACCCCCTTAAATTAAATAAAGTTTGTAAATATGTACGTATTAAACAATCTTCAAAAAAAATAGAAGAATAATTTTTATTCGAATACCATTGTGACGACCAGAGAGAATTAATACCTAAACGGAACTTTAAAGCGTCAATTTTTTGAGCCATTTTATTTTTTTTTTTTTTTAAAAATACACCTTTTTTTAGTAATAGTAAAATTACCGTACTTATACCCTACATGTATTTCTTTAATATGTAAAAATACAAACTTAATACCATTATGAACCTTTACAGTAAAGTTTACTAAACCGGGGGTAACAATGTCACCTCTTTTTTTTAAAATGGGTTGGTTTTTTTTTGTTTTAATTTTTGACTTTTTTTTTTGTTTCATTTCTTGAAGAGCTACAAAGTTTATAAATGGTAATTTCCATTGTGATCTCATTTTTTTTTCCTTTTTTTTAATTTTCTTATAAAAAATTTTAATGCTTTTTTCTTTCTTGTGAGTTTACCTTTAGTATAAAAACCCCAAGGGGTTGAAGAAGGCCTCCCCCCTGAGGACTTACCCTCACCACCTCCGTGAGGGTGGTCAACTGGGTTCATCGCAACCCCTCTAACAACAGGTCTAAAACCTAACCAACGTTTACGCCCTGCTTTTGATAAATTAACGAACCTATGGTGATAGTTCGAAACTTTACCTAGGAAACCTAACGACGATAATGAAACAGTATATAAACTTCCTGAAGGTAATATTAGCTTTGAAAAAAATAATGAAATATCTTTTTTCATTATTTTACAAAAAGTACCCGCAGACGAGGCTACGTAATAACGTAAATTACGGTTTAAATTTACATTATAAATAAAGTCTCCTATTTTAGCATATTTTAGGTAACAAGGACTACCTTCATATGGTAATAAAAAATAATAATTGGATGACAATAAATTACCTACTTTTGTGTTTTGTGCAGATAAAATATATTGAAAAAAACCACCTTCTTTAAAAAAACAGCAATTAATAAATGAAGTTCTAAAAGGATCATATTCAATACTATTTATAATTAAAAAAGGTAAGTTTTTTTTAATGTCGTATATTGATAAAAAGCGATAAGATTTTTTATGGCCACCCCCTTTAGTAAATGAGGTTAATCTTCCAAATAGGTTTCGGCCACCTTTTTTATTTTTACCTTTTATAAGTTTTTTAAATTTTTGATTATTTTTTAAATTAACTAAATAATTTATTTGTATTTTATGACGTAATGAAGGGGTTAATGGTTTATATACTTTTAATTCCATGTTTTGGTTTGTTTTAATTTTAATAAGTTATCCTAAGAATACTAACACCTGTTTAAACAGAAACTGAAAAAAGAATTAAAAATATTAATAATAAAGGAAGTTGTAAAACAATCATACTTGTAAATATCATTAAAAGCATACTACCTAAAACAAAAAATAAGAAATAATGATATGGGTGACCAGACTGAGTCCTAATTAAAGAATGACTTAAGTCTGAATAATTTTTTGTAAAACCTTTTATACCTACGATCTCTAAAAAACCTCTGTCTAAAACTTTATATGAAATATTATAACCAATATCAAGAGATTTTTGAATTAAAACATCATTGTAAATTAAATCAAAATACCACTTCTTGTTAAAAAAATTATAATAAGAATTATACATAAAAGTTTTTGAGTTTTTAAATACATATGTATAAAGGAAAAAAGCTAAAAAAGAGCCAACAAAACTGAAAATTAACGGAATAACTTTAAAATTAAACGGTAAGAATTCAGCATATACATTACTATAATAATTACAAGAATAGTAAATTATTGAGTTACCCCAGAACGGTGTTCCTAAACCAATAAAAAAGTCTTTACTAATATAACCTGTAAAAATACTTAAAGTTGCTAATATAAATAATGGTTCTTTCATTCCAACAGGAGTGTCATGAGCTTGTTCAATTATTTTTTTATGGGAATTTGTTTTACCAAAAAATATAAAAATTAATGATCTTATAGAATAAAAAGCAGTACAGCCTGAAGATAAGCTACCCAACCAAAAAGCAAAGTCACCTGTAACTGTTGATTTTGATAAAGCAACTTCTAGTATAAATTCTTTTGAGTAATACCCCGATAAAAAAGGAAACCCCATTAAAGCTAAAGAACCTATAAGCATCATAGTATATGAAAAAGGTAAGATATTAATTAAACCTCCCATTTTTCTAAGGTCTTGTTCATTATCTAAAGCATGAATAATGGATCCTGCTGTTAAAAATAAAAGTGCTTTAAAAAAAGCGTGGTTATATAAATGAAACATTGCTCCATTAAAATTTGATAGGCCACATGCCATTACCATATAACCTAACTGACTACAAGTAGAGTAAGCAATAACCTTTTTAATATCATTTTGTACTATTGCTGTACTTGCTGCAAGAAATGTTGTTAATGCCCCAATTAAAGTAATAAATGGTAAAATATAATGAGCTTCTTGGAAAATAAACGAGCATCTAACTAATAAAAAAACCCCTGCGGTTACCATTGTTGCTGCATGTAATAAAGCAGAAACTGGTGTCGGCCCTTCCATCGCATCAGGTAACCACGTGTGTAAACCTATCTGGGCAGACTTACCCATACAACCAATAAACAAGAAAAAAGCAATAGTATTTATATCAATTAGTTGTGAACCTTTTACATCAAAAATTAAAGTTGATAATAGCGGGAAATCTAAAGTATTAAAATTTGTAAATATTATAAAAATACCAATAGCAAATGCAGTATCTCCTATTCTATTAACGAGTAACGCTTTAATAGCTGCTTTATTTGCTTGAATTCTAGTATGCCAAAAATTAATTAATAAGTACGAACAAATACCAACACCTTCCCAACCCATAAAAAGTTGCAAAAAGTTACCAGAAGTAACTAAAATAAGCATAAAAAACGTAAATAATGATAAATACGACATAAATCTTAAAATATGAGGATCATATTTCATATAAGTTTGTGAATAATGTTGGACTAAAGACGAAACTGTGGTTATAACAAAAAGCATAACTATAGTTAATGTATCAAAAAAACCAGAAATATTAACATTTAATGAACCAACGTGAATCCATTCAATAAAGTCAATTTCATGAACTAAGTTAGTAGGAAAATATCTGTAGTAATCAAGAGCTACAATTAAACACATAAAAACCATTGTAAAATTAGCTTGCCAAATAAAAGCTAATAAGTTTGAAGACTTCCAATAAATAGAATTACCGAAACTTAATATAAACATACTCATTAAAAAAGGTAAAAAGATTAGAAGACTATAAGATAGGTTAACTGCTACTGTTGGAAAAAATAATGTTAAAATAATAACACTTCTCCATGATAAAGCTGCACCCTGACCTGGTTTAATAAAATTAAATAATTTAGTATAAATAAGAAAATAAACATGACTTTTTAATTTATTACCTTGAATAAAAGTAAGAAATTGAATTAAAATCTAATAAAGTTCTATATGGATAATGTAAAAAATCAAACTCACTTGTAATAGAAAAGGATAAGGTATTATAATTAATTTCAATATAATAAACCGGAAAGGGTCTATACTTAATATTAAGATTGACTTTTTTGTATTTAATTTGAATTGGTTTGTATATATTATTTTTCAAAATAACTTCAATTCTATTGTTATTAAACTTTCTAAATAAACTTTTTATTAATAAAAATTTTCTTTTTGTTTTACATAAAGTTTCAATATGTTTATTTTTATAAGTAGATATTTTTGAAACTTGAGCTTTTTTATTTAAAATGTTTTTAAACTTTAATAACTCATATAAGTTAATATCCATTAAAATTAAAAATATTATATATCTTTTAATTTTTTTATTGCCTAACTTTTTTTGTTTAAGGATATTATTGATAAAATTATTTACTAAAATGCCTTTTTTATGAATATCTAAAGATATTATATATGAATTTAACATAATAATAATTCTAATAAAACCTGCTGATATTAGAGATACATTTAAAAAATGCTTTAAAAAGTCTTTATTAACTTTAGAAAATTTAGAAAATGACCCTAAACCTTTGTTTTTTAGGTGGTTAAAGTTTTTTAACTTGTTTATTTTTTTTAAGTATAAATATGGTAAAACTTTTATTAAACCTTTATCTACACTGACTGTTTTAACAAGTTTTTTATTTTTATATAATTTAAATAATCTAAAACTATTATTAAATTTTTTTCTAAACTCATTAAAAATAAAAAACTTTTTAGAGATGCGTTTGTGTTGCCAATAAAAGTGTACCCAATTACGTTTCCACCAATAAGGGCGTTTACGAGTAAATTTAAATTTTGTTTTAAACTTATTATTTTTCTGTTTTTGACTTAATTTAGAACTGTTTTTATTTTTTTTCTGTTTTTGACTTAATTTAGAATTGTTTTTATTTTTTTTCTGTTTTTGCCTTAATTTATAATTTTTTTTGTTATTTTGGAATTTATTATTAATTGTTTTTATATTTTTTACTTTTAATAATATTTTAAATTTTTTTTTTAAATTAAAATTACTCTTTTTTAATTTATTTTTTATTTTTAAATTAGTTATTGAAAGTTTTTTTAATTTAAATATATTTTTTTTATAACCAGCAAAAAAAAAACGAGTACTTAATAAAATATTAGATAACCCCCCAAACTTAGTTTGGTAATTTTTAAATAATTTATAAAACATAGGGCTTTTTACAAAAGAGACCTTATTTTTATTAAATGAAAAAGTTAAAATGTTTTTAATTAATACTTTATGATTTTCTTTAGTAACGTTTTTTTTATATTTAAAAACTTGTTTAAACTTATGGAAGTGAGATAAGTTTTTATACACTAAACGATTACGTTTTAACTTTTTAAACTTCTCAGTTTTAAAAAAAGAGTCAAATTTTAATCTAAACTCTACACTATTAAACTTATTACTATTTTTTAATTTAATAAACTCTTTACTGTAAAAAAATTTAAAAAAGTTAATATTCCTAAGCTTATATATCAATGCTCTTTTTTTTTTTAACTTCTTACTTTTTTTATAAAAAAATAAAAAGCTATATAATAAGTTTTTTTTTAAAAGAGATTTTTTATATAGTTTATAAGAGATTTCTGAGTATAATTGGGTTTGATAGTTTGGGTTTAAACCTGGTAATTTAATTATTTTTTTAGTTTTTATACTACTAACCTGAATGTTAAACTTCTTATTGCTTTTTAATTTCTTGTTTAATTTTAAAAATGGTCTTACCTTATTTAGATTTAAACTATTAACTTTTTTTAGTTTAATAAGACTTAATTTTTTTTTTACAAATTGAGATTTTTTTTTATAACGTGTATCAATTTTTTTTTTAATGAACCTTTTTTTTTTTAAGTAAATTTTTATAGGGTTAATAAAATTATAAATATTATAACTTTTTTTCATTAAATAAGCAGGCTTTCGCTTTTTATAAGGACGTTTTGGGTTAAATTTTAACAACGTTTTAGTAATATTACCATTATCATAAGAAATCGTTTTATAAAATTTATTAATCTTTCTTGAACAAAGGAATTTTCGTGTTTTTCTTTTTATAACGTATTTAGATTTCCTTATCCAAAATTTAATTTTTAATTTAAAACGCTTTAATAAAAAGCGAATACTTTTTTTTTTTTTCCAACCATCTTCTTTAAATAAACGATGCTTTCTCGTTGGGATAAAAGAATAACTCATTTTAAATAAAATACGGTTATAATACTTTTTTATTGATGAAATTATTTTAAGAATATTAGAATAAAAAATATTCCAAATCTTTTTATTACTTAATTCAATAATATCACCTGGTTTAATAATAATACCCGGTTCAGATTTAATTAAATTATTTACTTTAAAAAAATTATTAGTTATACAAAAACGGGCTATATGTACGTTTTGAATCATATATAGACGATAAACTAATGTATCAAAACGGTGCTCTAATTTTAAAACTTTTCTAAAAGTAGACCTATACCTGTTTTTAAATTTAAATAATTTTTTAAATTGCGTGTTAGTAACTCCTGGTGCAAAAAACTTCCTAAATAAAGACTTTGTTTTGTTTTCATAAGTTGTTAATTGTTTATAACGAAAAAATTTTCTACTTTTTAAAAGGTTTTCACTAAATTTTATTCTAAACCATTTTCGTTTTTTTAATGAAGTTTTTAATTTTGACAAATTCCATGGGTATTGATTACTTGAACGAGATAGTAAGTACTTTCGGCGTTTAACAGCGTTTTTATTCATTTATTTAAGAAAAGAAAGTTTTTGAAGGTATGTTAAGTTAGTATAAAGATTTAAACTAACTTTTGTAGTCTTTACAATTGAAAATTTATACTCTTTATCAATATTTTTAGATTTTAAGCAGTATAAAAGTAAATTAAAAATATTTGCATTAAAAATAGTGTCTAAAAAAATAAGGTTTGATTTTAGATTATTAATTTTAGAACTAATCTTCAGTTTTTTTTTTAAAATAAAAACTTTATATAAAATAAAGCTTACTTTGGTATTTTTAAACTTTACAAAAGGTTTTAAACAAATAAAGTGGCTGACGGGGAAAACTTTATATTTTCTTAACTTTAAGTGGAACTTTGAAAAAAAAGATGAATATGATAAATTCCAAAATTTTTGAAGTTCAAAAACAAATATATTAATACTGTTTTTTTTATAATTTTTAAAGAAAACTTTTCCTGTATAATTTAATTTGTTATAGGATTCTTTATTAATAAACTTTGAAAATATACTATTAGATAGCCCTAAAAAAAATATATTAAAAAAGTTAAATTGATTAAGATATATTAATGAATTATTAAGTACTTTTAAGCTCCCGTTACTCGCTTTAAAGTTATACAATAAGGTATATTCTAAAAAAATTAAATTTGTTAGATCTTTAGATTTTGATTTTTTTAATGAAATATTCTTGGAAAATAACGAAGTTAAGTATTCAAGATTACTTTCATTTGTAGATAAGAAGGATAAATGCTCATTTTGCTTTAAAGATACACCTATTATACAGTTTTTATTTAATACTTTATACTTTTCTATTTTTTTTAACTTTTGTAGTATGTTTATTAAATCAATGTTTTTATTTATCATTGCTTAAATATAATATAAATAAGTTTATTAAAAATACATCATAAAATTTTAGTAGGATAAATAAGTTAATATAAGAACTATAAAAATTTTTTATAAAATGTGTATAAATATTTTTATTTAATATTGAAATGTTTTCAAAATTATATATGTTTCCTTTATCATAACATAATAAAGCAAACATCTTATGCTCTAAAAATTTCTTTTTATTTAAATTTGTTAAAATATCAAAAAATTTACCTTTGTTATTTGCAGTTTTTATTAAAAATAGAGGCCCAGTTGATACTGTTTTTATTGAACTTAAAAAAGCTTGTGGGGTATAATTATTTAAGCAAGCATAAATGGATTTACTTTTTATAACTTTTATTTGTAAACCATGAAAGTATAAAAATTCTTTAAAACTTATAAATCGAGTTTGTGAATCTGAAAAAAAAGAGACTATTAAAAAAGAAGTTGATGTTTCTAAAAACTTGTTTCGCTTAAAAATTCTATATGAACTCATCGGTCAATATCACCAAAAACTATATCTTGAGTACCGATTATGGTAACAACATCTGCAATTAAATGGCCTTTTACCATAAAATCTAAACTTTGTAAATGAGCAAAACCCGGAGACCTTATCTTACACCTATAAGGGTTTGCAGATCCATTTGATACTAAAAATACCCCGAACTCACCTTTAGGTGCCTCAATAGCTGTGTAAGTTTCACCAGGCTTGATAGAGAAACCTTCAGAATAATATTTAAAATGAGAAATTAAATTTTCCATTGAAGATTTAATTTTAAACTTATTCGGTGAAATTACCTTTTTATTTAATAAAAAGTTATTTGAAGTAGAAGTTGAATTAGACAATTCTATTAAGCATTGGTTAATTATATATAAACTTTCTTCCATTTCAAACATCCTTATACAATACCTATCATAACAATCCCCAATAGTTCCTATTGGCACAGAAAACTTTGTAAAACCATAGGATTCATAAGGAGTTGATTTACGTAAATCCCAATCAACACCCGAGCCACGAAGCATTGGGCCGCTAAAACTATAAAGAAGTGCGTTTTTTTTTGAAACAACACCAATGTTAACTAAACGTTGTTTCCATATCCTATTATCAGTTAGTAAGTTATGAAACTCATTTAAACGGTCTTTAAAATTCTCAACAAATATAAATATGCTTGTTAATAAATTTTGGGGTAATTCTTGCTGAACCCCTCCTGGTCGAATATATGCGGCATGCATTCTAGCACCTGAAACCCTTTCGTAAAACTCTAGTAACTTTTCTCTTTCTTCAAATGCCCACAATAGTGGTGTCATAGCCCCTACATCAATAGCATGACAAACAATAGCTAATAAATGGTTTAGTATACGTGTAAGTTCACTAAATATTACCCTAATATATTGAGACCTTTTTGAGACTTTACAATTAAGTAAAGTTTCGACGGCTAACGCGTAAACGTGTTCCTGAATCATCATAGATACGTAGTCTAACCTATCAAAATAAGGCAATGCTTGAACAAAGTTTTTTGTTTCTATTAACTTTTCTGTACCTCTATGTAATAAGCCAATGTGAGGTTCTGCTTTATTAATAACTTCTCCTGTAAGTTCAACAATTAAACGTAAAACTCCATGCGCAGCTGGGTGCTGGGGACCAAAATTTAATTTATAGCTTTTTGGTTGAATAAATGAAAATTTTTTAATAAAACTAAATTAATTTTTTTGCCACCAAATAGACCAAACAAAAGTTAATGTTGAACAAACTCCCGCTTCTAAATATGGGTATGCCATTTCTTTTTGCCCTAACCAACCTAAGAATAGCCCATTAAAAACAAAAAACCAGAATGAATATTTTGAATTTAAACAGAATGACGAACCTTTAACTAAAAATTTATTTCTAAAAGGAAAGTTCATTAACACGGCTAAAGATAAAGCCATATAGGCAACACCCATTTTCTTAGAAGGAATACTCCTTAAAATTGCGTATAATGGTAAAAAATACCATTCAGGAACAATGTGCGCTGGTGTTGATAGAGAGTCGGCATATATATAATTATCCGGGTGACCTAAGATATTTGGAGCAGTAAATAAGAAAAAAGAAAAGACTAATAAAAAAAACTCAACACCTAATAAATCTTTAATAAAAAAGTATGGGTAAAAACTAATAAAATTATTATTCATAATTGATAACGGGTTATTTGAACTAGTTTTATGAACAAATGCAATATGAAGGGCAACTAAACCAGTAATAACAAAAGGCAATAAAAAATGTAAACTGAAAAAACGATTCAGGGTTGGACTTGAGACTGAAAAACCACCCCATAACCACTCAACAATAGAACTACCAACAAAAGGAATCACTGAAAATAAGTTAGTTATAACAGTTGCTGCCCAGAAACTCATTTGACCCCAAGGTAAAACATATCCTAAGAAAGCTGTCGCAATTGTTAAAATAAAAATAATAAAACCTGTAAACCATGTATACGTTCTTGGATAAATAAATGATCCATAATAAATTCCTCTTAATAAATGAATATATAAGCAAATAAAAAACATGGAAGCACCATTTGCATGAGCATAGCGTAAAAACCATCCTAATTGGACGTCACGCATTATGTGCTCAACACTTAAAAAAGCTAATTCACTTGAAGGGATGTAATGCATTGCTAATAAAACCCCAGATATAATTTGTATACCTAGGCATAATAAGGATAAAGATCCATAACCGAAAAAATAATTAAAATTATGAGGGGTAGGGTAATTTACTATATGATTATATAAAATAGCTGTTAAAGAATTTTTTGAATACGATTCCAAAGAATAAAAAAACCCCAACCCCTAACTAAAAGTTCAGTAATAATGACTAATGCCTTTATTTTTTAATAAGTTTTAAATGAAAAGTTATAATGAATAGCAACGAGTTTTTTAAAGTAAAAACATCTTAAGATTAGAAAAAAATAAATAAAGAATTTTTTTGATAAACAGGTTCGACTAAGGGAGTAAAAAGCTCTTAAAATTGTAAGTTTTGAGTTTTTGAGTATTGACCTTTTTTAACAAATTTAGAATAAAAGTTACAACGAATAAAAACAAGTTTTTTAAAGTAAAAAAGTCTTAAAATTATAAAAAAATAAATAAAAGATTTCTTTAATAAATAGGCCAAATTAAGAGCATAAAAAGCTCTTAAAACTGTAAGTTTTGAGTTTTTGAATATTGACCTTTTTTAACAAATTTAGAATAAAAGTTACAACGAATAGAAACAAGTTTTTTAGAGTAAAAAAGTCTTAAGATTATAAAAAAATAAATAAAAAATTTCTTTAATAAATAGGCCAGATTAAGAGCGTAAAAAGCTCTTAAAACTGTAAGTTTTGAGTATTGGACCTTTTTAACAAATTTAGAATAAAAGTTACAACGAATAAGAACAAGTTTTTTAAAGTAAAAAAGGCTTAAGATTATAAAAAAATAAATAAAAAATTTCTTTGATAAATAGGTCAGATTAAGAGAGCGTAAAAAGCTCTTAAAACTGTAAGTTTTCAGTTTTTGAATATTAACCTTTTTTAAGAAATTTAGAATAAAAGTTACAACCAATAGAAAAAAGTTTTTTAAAGTAAAAAAGTCTTAAAATTATAAAAAAATAAATAAAAAATTTCTTTGATAAATAGGTCAGATTAAGAGCGTAAAAAGCTATTAAAACTGTAAGTTTTGAGTTTTTGAATATTGACCTTTTTTAACAAATTTAGAATAAAAGTTACAACGAATAGAAACAAGCTTTTTAAAATAAAGGAGTCGTAAGATTATCAAAAAATAAATAAAAGATTTCTTTGATAAATAGGTCAGATTAAGAGCGTAAAAAGCTCTTAAAACTGTAAGTTTTGAGTTTTTGAATATTGACCTTTTTTAACAAATTTAGAATAAAAGTTACAACGAATAAAAACAAGTTTTTTAAAGTAAAAAAGTCTTAAAATTATAAAAAAATAAATAAAAGATTTCTTTGATAAATAGGCCAGATTAAGAGCATAAAAAGCTCTTAAAACTGTAAGTTTTGAGTTTTTGAATATTGACCTTTTTTAACAAATTTAGAATAAAAGTTACAACGAATAGAAACAAGTTTTTTAGAGTAAAAAAGTCTTAAGATTATAAAAAAATAAATAAAAAATTTCTTTAATAAATAGGTCAGATTAAGAGCGTAAAAAGCTCTTAAAACTGTGAGTTTTGAGTTTTTAAATATTAACCTTTTTTAAGAAATTTAGAATAAAAGTTACAACCAATAGACAAAAGTTTTTTAAAGTAAAAAAGTCTTAAGATTATAAAAAAATAAACAAAAAAGTTCTTTGATAAATAGGTCAGGTTAAGAGCGTAAAAAGCTATTAAAACTGTAAGTTTTGAGTTTTTGAATATTGACCTTTTTTAACAAATTTAGAATAAAAGTTACAACGAATAGAAACAAGCTTTTTAAAATAAAGGAGTCGTAAGATTATCAAAAAATAAATAAAAGATTTCTTTGATAAATAGGTCAGATTAAGAGCGTAAAAAGCTCTTAAAACTGTAAGTTTTGAGTTTTTGAATATTGACCTTTTTTAACAAATTTAGAATAAAAGTTACAACGAATAAAAACAAGTTTTTTAAAGTAAAAAAGTCTTAAAATTATAAAAAAATAAATAAAAGATTTCTTTGATAAATAGGCCAGATTAAGAGCATAAAAAGCTCTTAAAACTGTAAGTTTTGAGTTTTTGAATATTGACCTTTTTTAACAAATTTAGAATAAAAGTTACAACGAATAGAAACAAGTTTTTTAGAGTAAAAAAGTCTTAAGATTATAAAAAAATAAATAAAAAATTTCTTTAATAAATAGGTCAGATTAAGAGCGTAAAAAGCTCTTAAAACTGTGAGTTTTGAGTTTTTAAATATTAACCTTTTTTAAGAAATTTAGAATAAAAGTTACAACCAATAGACAAAAGTTTTTTAAAGTAAAAAAGTCTTAAGATTATAAAAAAATAAACAAAAAAGTTCTTTGATAAATAGGTCAGGTTAAGAGCGTAAAAAGCTATTAAAACTGTAAGTTTTGAGTTTTTGAATATTGACCTTTTTTAACAAATTTAGAATAAAAGTTACAACGAATAGAAACAAGCTTTTTAAAATAAAGGAGTCGTAAGATTATCAAAAAATAAATAAAAGATTTCTTTGATAAATAGGTCAGATTAAGAGCGTAAAAAGCTCTTAAAACTGTAAGTTTTGAGTTTTTGAATATTGACCTTTTTTAACAAATTTAGAATAAAAGTTACAACGAATAAAAACAAGTTTTTTAAAGTAAAAAAGTCTTAAAATTATAAAAAAATAAATAAAAGATTTCTTTGATAAATAGGCCAGATTAAGAGCATAAAAAGCTCTTAAAACTGTAAGTTTTGAGTTTTTGAATATTGACCTTTTTTAACAAATTTAGAATAAAAGTTACAACGAATAGAAACAAGTTTTTTAGAGTAAAAAAGTCTTAAAATTATAAAAAAATAAATAAAAAATTTCTTTAATAAATAGGTCAAATTAAGAGCGTAAAAAGCTCTTAAAACTGTAAGTTTTGAATTTTTAAATATTAACCTTTTTTAAGAAATTTAGAATAAAAGTTACAACCAATAGAAAAAAGTTTTTTAAAGTAAAAAAGTCTTAAGATTATAAAAAAATAAATAAAAAATTTCTTTGATAAATAGGTCAGATTAAGAGCATAAAAAGCTATTAAAACTGTAAGTTTTGAGTTTTTGAATATTGACCTTTTTTAACAAATTTTTAAAGGAAAAAATATAAGTTTTGTGTTTTTGACTATTGATAACGTTTATTAATTAAATACGATTGCGTTAAAAAAAGCCTTTTTTTAAAAACAGTCTAAAATTACAAGCTTTTTAAAATAAGCTTAAATAGCAAATAACATTAAGAATGACATCATTAAAGCGAATAATGCAGTTGCTTCAGTTAATGCGAAACCTAAAATACAGTATTTAAATAATTCATCAGAAATATCTGGGTTTCTTGAAACTGAAATTAAGAAACAACCAAAAACTATTCCAACACCAGCACCAGCACCAGCTAAACCAAAAGTTGATAAACCAGCAGAAACGATTTTCGCAGCTCCGTTAAATAATGCTAACTCTTTCATTTATATAAATATAAGTAGAGGGTAATCAAATATAAAGGTATAAAAAACCTGAAAAACCACGGGCTGTAAAATAAGTAAAGTTAAACAAAATATGTTTTGAAGTGGGTTTGAACCACTGACACAAGGATTTTCAGTCCTTTGCTCTACCAACTGAGCTATCAAAACAATTTAAAATAGACTTAAGTAGATTTGAACTACTGGCCTTACGCTTATCAGGCGTATACTCTAACCAACTGAGTTATAAGTCTTGTTATAAAAAATCTAAAACCTTTTAAATAAAAATATTTCCCATTTTAAAGTATCATAAAAAAATTGAATTTACTTACCAATTATATGCATATATTTAAAAAACATAATAAAACAATTAATTTGTAATTTTTCATTACATGGAATTCGTTAAGTTTTCCTGACGAACTTTTTCGGCTTATTTTAAGTTATTATTATGTTTTATCAATTAAAAAATAATTAGTATTTTTTTACTAAAAGAAATGTTCTTCAAAACTTTACATAAAAAACCTATCAAAGTTGTAATCTTCAACTTATTTGAAAAATCTTGTTTTAGAGCCAGTTACTTACTTTATATGCTTTCAGTAATTTTCTGTTTTTAGCGTAGCTTGTTGGCAATGCCATTGTCATGACAACCAATATACCATATGCTAATCCTTCTCGGTCCTCTCGTACTAGAGTCAGCCCTCCTCAAACTTTTACATCTATAGTAGATAAAAACCAAACTGTTTTGCAACGTTCTGAACCCAGCTCGTGTGCCATTTTTATCGGCGAACAGCCGAACCCTTGGAACCTTTTTCAGCTCCAGGTAATGACAAGCCGACATCGAGGTGCCAAACGAATTCGTCGATAAGAACTCTCGGAAAACATCAGCCTGTTATCCCCGGCGTACCTTTTATCCGTTGAGCGATGACCTATCCTTTTAGAATCACCGGATCATTATGACCAACTTTCGTTTCTGCTTGAAGCGTAACTTCTTACAGTTAAGCAGGCATTTTTGCCATTAAACTCTAAAACAAGGACTTTTAATCTATTGCTTGAGCCTACCTTTGTACACCTCCGATACTTTTTCGGAGGAGACCCTCCCAGTCAAACTAACAATCTTGCATATTTTTTATTATACGGTAGCTTTTTTCAAAAGTGAAAAGTGGTTTCTCAAAAAAGCATTTAACTCCCACCTAATCTGCATAACACCCATCGACAAGCAATACAAGAATTATAGTTAAGGTGCACGGGGTCTTTTCGTCTTACTACAGAAACTTCGCATCTTCACGAAGAGTTCAAATTCACCGAGGTCACAGTGGAGACAGCGGAGAGGTCGTTACGCCATTCATGCAGGTCGGAACTTACCCGACAAAGAATTTTGCTACCTTAGGACCGTCAGAGTTACAGCCGCCGTTTACTTGGGTTTATAATTAAAGCCTAAACTTGTCAATTTTACCTTGAAGCACCGGGCAGGCGTCAGACCTTATACATCGTGTTACCACTTAGCAAAGTCTTGTGTTTTTGGTAAACAGTCGCCCCTCCTTATTTTATGTCACCTCTAGGGCCCCCCTTTTCCCGAAGTTACAGAGTCAATTTGCCGAGTTCCTTCACCATGATTATCTCGTTCACCTTAGTGCATTTACACTAATCCACTAATTAATAGATTAAGTACGGTTTAAAATATAGAAAATTTTCTAGAAAGTCTACTTTATGATTTCAGTTCAAGATATTGATTAAAAACAATATAACCAAGTTTGAATCTATAAACGTGTAATTTCATTAAAACATTCTATCCATTGAATACAGCTTACGCCTTTTTCTTAGGAACCGGCTAAGCATTGCGCGGTTAAACCATTTATAAAACGTTCCACAATTAAACCTAGGATTTTCGGTGACAATTATTAGAAATTGTTTGCTCGTTACTTATATCAGCATTATCAGTTCAGGTTCTTTATTTTATATTACTATAAAAACTTTTTATACAGAACGTTTCGCTACCATATTTTAAATTTAAAATATTTGGAAGTTCGGTAAAAACTTTGAGTCTCCTAAATCTTCGATTGAATTTAACTTAACCAATAAGCTATTACGCTTTTTTTAAGGAATGGCTGCCTCTAAGCCCATCTTTTGGTTGTCATAGTTTTACCCATTCTTGAAGCACTTAAGTTTGTTTTGAGACCTTACCTACCAATCTGGGCTGTTTCCCTCTTGACTTTGGACCTTATCACCCAAAGTCTAACTGCTCATTTATAAAGTTTTTGTATTCGAAGTTTCTCCATTTTCACTAAGCAAAAAAAAAGAGTGCTCTACCCCAAAAAATTATTTAATTATGAACGCAAAACTTACATTTTTTTCGCGAAAAACCAGCTATCTCCGAGTTTGAATAGCCTTTCACTCCTAATCACAAGTCATCCCAGCCCGAATTAAGACTTGGGTTCGGTCCTCCATAAGGTTATTAACCATTACTTCAACCTGCTCATGACTAGATCACCCGGTTTCGGGTTTTTTTATAAAACTTATTAATTTTTTTTTTAATTGATTTCTCTATGCCTACATATATTTAAGCTCGCTTCATAAAAAACTAGCTGATCCATTATACAAAAGGTACCCTGGAGCACAAGTGCTTGTATACTTTTGGTTTTAAGATCTTTTCACTCACTCACGCTTGTTCTTTTCACCCTTTCCCTCACGGTACTTTACATTATGCATTATAAAAGATTTTTTAATAATTTGAGAAAGGTTTCCCAATATTCAAATAAAGCAAATACTTCATTTTACATTTTTATATTAATTTTAACTTAAAATAGTACGGGAACTTATACCCTTTATAATCTTACTAAGTTAATAACACTTTGATTTGAATTCGTTCACAACTACTAACAAAATCTCGTTTGATTGAATTTTATAATACTACTAAGATGATTCAATTCGTATTATTTAAAAAATTTTTAAATTTATTTATAATAAATCGATTTAACGTTAAGGAATATAAATTTAAGACACACCTGTAAATTTAAATTTCAAAATGAGTTGCCTTACTTTCTTTTAAATGCGGGCATCCACCACAAAAAATATTAAAAATAATTACTATTAGTTCAAAAATAACACAATAAAAAATTAAAATCAAAAGTACAATGTACTTTTGATTTTATTAAAATATCGTTAATTTAAAATCACAATAATAGTCCTTTTATTAAAAAAAACATAATATAATATATATATATATATATATATATATATATATTATATATAGGGCATATTACATCTAAGCATAGTATTGGGTAATATATACCTATTTATAGGTATATATTACCCAATACTATGCTTAGATGTAATATGCCCCCCAATACATACCTATTTATGCTTAGACGTAATATGCCCTATATATAATATATTTTATACTTAAGCATAATCCTTTTTATTAAAAAGAAATAGCATGTGTTACTCTTAAGAGTAAATAAGTATGAAAACATTAACAAGTCTTATAAAGCATACTTTATCTAAAAAACATCAAGGTATACTGTAAAGTATCTGCTTATAAATGGCTTATAGTAGCCAATATCATACCCATTATTAAAAACTTAATAAAAAGCAGTTTATATACACAATCATTTAAATCTACAGAACTTAACTATATTGTATTAAACTTTATTTTAAAACACAAACAAATTAGAAAATTTTTAAAATGGTATTGTTTAGTAAAAAATAAATCATTAAAATCAAGAACTAGAGCTGTAAATAAATGTGTAATAAGCGGACGTTCGAAAGGAGTCTACCGTTTTGCTTTTATATCAAGGCTTTTTTTAAGAGAAAATTCTTTTATTAATAAGTTACCCGGTCTAGTTAAATCATATTGGTAATTAAAACAATGGTTAAAAATAATTTAAGTCTTGCATTTTCAATAATTAAAACAGGTTCAATAAGTTTTAAATCACATGTACATGTTCCAACAACTAAATTAAATTTACAAATGTTAAGTGTATTATATAAAGAAGGTTTTATAAGAGGTTTTTGTTATAACGAAAAAAGAGCAAAAGTTTTTTTAAAATTTAATAGTTACTTAAAACCAGCATTACGAAATATAAAAATTATATCTACACCAGGTAAAAAGGTTATAGTTTCTCATAAAATTTTATGTCAAATAAAAAAAAATAGTGGTTTTTTTATTATAAATAGTAATAAAGGTTTAATTACATTAGAAGAAGCTTTGTTTAAATATAAAGTTGGTGGAGAAATCCTTTGTAAAATTATCTAATTTGAAATGTCAAATATCGGCCAACAAAAAGTACTTATCTCTTCAAATATAAAGTTAAAATTTTTTAAAAAATTTATTTTAGTCTTTGGGCTTTTTGGTAATTTAAAGTTAAAGTGTGAATTACCTCTAAAAGTTTCTAAGGGTAATAGTATGGTAAGTTTTCATCCATTAATTAACCATAAAAAAAACCATAAATTAAAAAGTCTGTGGGGAACTTTTAGGATGCATTTTTTTAAATTAACATACGGTTTAGCAAACAACTATTCTTCTTTTTTAAGCCTTATTGGGGTTGGTTTTAAGGTACTGAAGAAAAGAGGTAAGCTTATTCTTCGTTTAGGTTTAAGTCATCAAGTATTTTTAAAATTACCTTTTAATAAAATTGAAATTAAAAAAATAAGTAAACGCCCCTTACTCTTCTCATTTTCTAGCCCAGATTATGATTTATTACAAAATATTACTTTTTTTTTAAGGTCTTTTAAAAAACCAGAAATTTATAAAGGGAAAGGATTTTCCTTTAAAAAGGAGCTATTAGTATTAAAAGAAGGTAAAAAAGTAAAGAATTAATCTTAAAATGTTAAAAAAAAAAATAAATTCATTTTTAATCAACTCGTTATTAAGTAATCAAGTACATATAGGTAAAAACAAAAAATGGAATAAAAATTTAAATTTATATTTGTTCGGTATCCGCCACGGGGTATCTTTTTTTAACTTAAAGAAAACACAAATTTTTTTAAAGCGTATGGTTTTCTTCCTTTACACAAGTATTATAAACCATAAGTCTTGTTTATTTATTGGTACAAATACATTAATTCACCCATTAGTTGATCATTTAAAAAATACTTTAGACCAACCAAGCGTTAACATTGCTTGGGTAGGTGGGACCTTAACTAATTGGGTTACTATTAGAAATTATGCAAAATTTTTATATTCTAAAGATATTAAAAATACAATTCACAGTAGGTTTGAATTAAAACCACTGGATAAAATAAGTAACAAAGTTTTACGCTACTTAAAAATGAAAGAAAAGGTTAAAGGTTTAGAAACTGCCTCGCACTTTCCAAACTTAATTATTTGTTTTGAGAAAAATGTCAACGAGTTTGCCCTGCATGAAGTTTTTTTGCTACGTTTACCTGTAATTTGTTTTATCAATAGTGATGAAAACTTTTCTAATATTATGTATCCAGTACTTGGGAATACAAACTCGTTTGAAGCTTTTAACTTTTATTTAAATATTATCCTAAACACTATAAAAAAAGGTTTTATAAATAGACGTATTAATTTTTTACATTTTAATAATATTTTATTAAAAAAAAATACTATATTACAAACATCCCTTAAATTTAACAAAAACAAAATGAGTAACCGTAATAAAATAAAAAACTTAAATCATTTTTTTACTTTTTCTAACCAATATAAGAAATTTTTTTTAAAAAATAATATTAGAAGATTTTTTTATTATTTCCGTGTATGGAATATTAAATTAAATAAGAAAAAAAAAAATAAAGTCTTACATAAAAAGCAAATAAGGCAACATGCTAAGCGAATTAAGTCTTATAATAAACAAAAAAGTTATGGCAAAAAAAAAAATTAATTATAAAAACTTTATAAACTGTTTTTCAACAAGTCTAATTAAAAATGGAAAAAAAAAAAAATTTGTTTTCTTTTTCAAAATGTTCCAATTTGTAAATAAAAATAAACGTTTCTTTAAACATTTATTTTTATTAATTTTCATTATTAGTAGAATTCGTCCCCTATTAGAAATAAAGTCTATACGAAAAGGTTCTCAACATTATCTTTTCCCTATGCCATTTTACGAAAAAAACAGAAGTTTAAAAACAGCAGTACGGTTTATGGCAAAAAGTATTAAAATGCGCCGTGAGTACCTCCTATACTTTAAAGTAAAAAAAGAAGTTTATTCTTTATTATCAAGAAAAGGCTTTGCTTGGAAACATTATAAAGAATCTCAAAAAGTAATTTCTAAGACTATCTTATACGCTCATTATAGGTGGCGTTAATTAATTTCAGTACTGTTTAAAAAGATGTTTAGGTTGTTATTATACCTATTTTAACTCGCTATGTTGACGGTTATACTCATCACCCTTATCATATAATAAATAGTAGTGTTTGGCCGTTTGGCTGTAGTTTATCATTAAATTCCGGCTTGTATTATTTTTTATGGTATAAGCTATATGGGATTAAATTTATTTCATTTTACGCTTTAAACCCATTAAGTTTTGTTTTTTACGCATACTTTTGGTGGAAAGACGTTGAAAAAGAAAGTTCGTATGAAGGGTACCATGAGTCTGTACCTCACATAAGCTTAAGGATTGGTGTTATGTTGTTTATTGTTTCTGAAGTTATGTTTTTCTTTTCATTTTTTTGGGCATTTTTTCACTTTGGTTTGGCTCCGGCTGCTGAAATTAATATTTGGCCACCACGTGGGATCCAAGCCTTTGATTTTACTTGTTTACCTCTTATTAATACTTTGTTACTAATCCTTTCAGGAAGTGCAATTACTTATGCTCACCATGCTATTTTAACAAACCCTGTCCCAAGAAAAGTTATTTTAATGATTATTTTGTGTGTTATTGTTTGTTCGTTATTATTTACTTGTTTACAAGCTCAAGAATACTTCGAATCTCCTTACGAATTTTCCGATAGTAACTTTGGATCTATTTTTTTTTTAGCAACAGGTTTTCACGGGATTCACGTTATTTTAGGCGCATTATTAATTATTTATAATATGTTAAGGTTTGCTTCAAGAAATAATTTTTCTAATGAGCACCACTTTGGTTTAGAAACTGCTATTTGGTACTGGCATTTTGTTGATATTGTTTGGTTGTTCCTATTTGCATTTGTTTATTGTTGGGGTTGCTAACTAAATTTAACTCTTATTAATTTATCCTTTTTAAATGTTAACTTTAGACGCTCATACTTACGTTTTATTACAAGGTGGATTTTTTCAACAAACCACAAAGATATAGGTACTTTATATTTTTTTTTTGGGGGGTTTGCAGGGTTAATCGGAACTGCATTATCAACTTTAATGAGATTAGAATTATCACAATCAAGCGATATGATACTTCAAGGTGATTATCAATTTTACAATGTTCTTGTAACAGCACATGCTGTTATTATGATTTTTTTCATGGTTATGCCTACCTTAATTGGTGGTTTTGGTAACTGGTTTGTTCCGTTAATGGTCGGCGCCCCAGATATGGCATTCCCAAGATTAAACAACATTAGTTTTTGGTTATTACCAACTTCGTTTAATTTTCTTATTTCTTCTTCATTTATTGAGTCGGGGGCTGGTACTGGATGGACTATGTATCCTCCGTTATCAAGTTTAGAAGGACATTCCGGTACCTCAGTTGACCTTGTTATTTTAAGTTTACACCTTGCAGGTATTTCTTCTTTATTAGGCGCTATTAACTTTATAACAACTATTATAAATATGAGGCCAAAAAGATTAGGCATGCATATGCTACCTCTTTTTGTTTGGTCAATTTTAATTACAGCTATTTTATTATTATTATCAGTCCCTGTTCTTGCAGGAGCTATCACTATGCTATTAACAGATAGAAATTTTAATACAAACTTTTTTGATCCTGCAGGAGGTGGCGATCCCGTTTTATTCCAACACCTTTTTTGGTTTTTTGGTCATCCTGAAGTTTATATTTTAATTTTACCTGGCTTTGGTATTATTAGTCATATTGTTTCTTCAATTTCAAAAAAGTCTATTTTTGGTTATTTAGGAATGGTTTATGCAATGTTATCTATTGGTATTTTAGGTTTTATTGTTTGGGCTCATCACATGTATACCGTTGGTTTAGACATTGATACACGAGCTTACTTTACTGCTGCAACAATGATTATTGCAGTTCCAACAGGAATTAAAATTTTTAGTTGGATTGCTACTTTATGGGGTGGTCGTCTATATGTCAACGTACTTTCTTGTTATACTATTGGTTTTATTTTCTTATTTACTTTAGGTGGTGTCACAGGTGTAGTTTTATCAAACTCCGGTTTAGATATTGCCTTACATGATACTTATTACGTTGTTGCACATTTCCATTATGTTTTATCAATGGGAGCGGTATTTACAATTTTTGCCGGTTATTATTATTGGTTTGAGAAAATGGCTGGCTTTGCTTTATACGAAAGGGCAGGGTTCGTACAGTTTTGGTTATTATTTTTAGGAGTTAATTTAACTTTCTTTCCAATGCATTTTTTAGGGTTAGCAGGTATGCCAAGACGTATTCCTGATTACCCAGATCATTTCTTTGGCCTAAACATGTTAGTTTTAGCAGGTTCATTATTAACTGCTGGAGGTTTAACTATCTTTTTCCAAAACTTAATAGCTTCATTTTTAAACCATATAATGGTTACTCGCCGCATTAGTGCGTGATTCTTATAATTAAATGAACCTTTCACTTTATTTAAGCAATCAATTCACTATTAACAGTATTTATTCTAATGACTATTCTTCATTAAAGGGTAATTTTATCCAAGGTAGTTACTTAGTTAATTGGAAAGATTTTCTATTCATTTTACCTGAAATACAAATTATACTTTTTTTATGTTTTATCCTAATCACTTTTTCAGTTTGTATCCATAGTAACACTAAAAAATATACTATCTTATTAAATACAGCTAATAATTTATCATTACTTGGTATTTTATTTGTATTTTTATTCTTAAACTTTTATGTAAGTCTAGAAAACCCAGTGTTTTTCTTTAATTATTCACTTTATAATGCATCGTTCACAATTTTTCTTAAGAAAATTGTACTTGTATTTACATTTATAATCATTTATATTTCAAAAGATTTTTTAGAGAACCATAAAAATACTTTTTGTGAGTACTATATTTTAATTTTTTGTCTAACATTAGGGTCATTTGTCACAATATCTGCAAATGACTTTTTAACGATGTATTTAGGATTAGAGATACAAGCATTGTCAAGCTACGTTTTAACCTGTTTTGACAGTAAATCTGTTTCTGGCGAATCCGGTTTAAAGTATTTTTTAACAGGTTCTTTTTCTTCAGGTATTATTCTTTTTGGTGTCTCTTTAATTATATATGCTTTAGGTACTCAAAACTTCACTCAAATTAACAGCCATATTCTGATTATGAACTTTTCACACTTATACTTTTTTTTTAAATTTATATTAATCTTTGGTCTTTTTTGTATTCTTTTTGGCTTTTTAATTAAATTAGGTGTAGCCCCTTTTCATTTATGGATAGCTGATATTTATGAAGGAGCTTTATTACCGGCAACCATTTATTTTGCGACCGTTCAAAAATTTACAACGTTTATTATTTTTATTCGGGTTTTTTTATTTACATTTTATGAATTCTTTAATATTATTCAACCTGCTTTAATGTTCTTTTCATTAATCTCTTTTATTTTTGGTGTTCAGTTAACTTTTGCTGAAACTAAAGTTAAAAGGTTTTTAGCATTTAGTTCTATTACTCATATGGGGTTTATCTTACTTGGAGTTAGTTTTGGTAGTTACGGTGGAATTAAAACTTCATTAACATACTTTATAATATATATTATAATTACTTTTAGTGCTTGGTTAAGTATCATGTCTGTTACTTGGTTATCAACTAATAATAACAACGTATATATTAAACAAACCCTAAAAAATATAAAAGATATTAGTATTCTTATTAAAAGTAAACCACTTTTTGGTTTTATTATTAGTGTAAATTTTTTTTCAATGGGTGGTATACCTCCACTCGTAGGTTTTGCTGCTAAAGCTTCTATTTTTAACCACATTCTTTGTAATGTAGTTACTTATACGAATGACATACCAAACTCACTTAAGTTTTCCTATTTATTTTTAATTTTAGTAGGCATGGCTACTAGTGTTGTTGCTGTATTTTATTACATTAGGGTAGTTAAAGAAAGTTTTTCTAAAAAAAATTCAAGAAAATTATTTATAACACCTAATAACTTCACTTTATATTATTTAACTCTAATATTCTTTTTTAATATTTTTGGTTATTCTGTTATTAATTCTTTAATGGAATATGTTGATAATATTTCTTTCACTTCGTTTTAATATTAAAAATATTAAAACCACTTTTAATTAATTTTTAGGATTATCGTAGTGACCGGATTTCTGCCCCAAAAGCCTAAGCTCGATACCCCCCGTTTTTTGTACATACTTGGTGAAATTCCTAGATAAAATAGGCTTAAAATCTATTCCTGCAAAGGTTTTTTGGTTAAAAGCCCAGTAGTAGCTAACTTTATAGTATTTTAGCAAATAAAAAAAGCATCTTAAAAATTTAAATAATAAAAGTTTTAAAGTTATAAAAAAATAAAGGGTTTATTTCGTAAATAAGCCCGTTTAGGCATGTAAAGGTCTTTTAAAATCGTAAGTTTCAAGTTTTTGACTATTGACCTTTTTTAACAAATTTTGGATGAAAAGCCTAATTATAATTATTTATAATCTTAAAACAGAATAGTATTCAATTTTTAAAAAATAAAGTCTTATAATTATAAAAAACTAATGAATAGGCCCGTCGGGAGAGTGCAAAAGCCGTAAGCTTTAAGGGTTTGATTATTAACCTTTTTTGACAAATTTTAAATAAAAAAACCTTTTAGTTTTGTAAAGTGGGTTCCTGTTTTCAGGATAACCCTACTTGCATATTTTATTAACGCTTTATAAAAAAATTAAATGGTTTGTGTATACGCTAAAAAGGTTTACGTAAAAAAAGAGAAATCGTTTCATTATAACTTAAATCCCATAAACCTGCAAAAACTCATTTATACGGGTAGTTTTATTTTAAAAGCCTTTTTTGTTACACTATTATTTTTATATGAATATATCATATTTCTTGTTTATTTTATATAGTGCAATGTCACTAATACTATGCTTTATTATTTTTATACTTTCTTTTGTTCTACCCTCAAATAATATAAAAACAACAGACGCATTTAGCCCTTATGAATGTGGTTTTGAAGCTTTCGGGGATGCACGTAATTCCTTTGATGTAAAGTTTTACTTAGTAGGTATTCTATTTCTAATTTTTGATTTAGAATTAATTTTTTTAATACCATGGGCACTTTCATTACAAAAAATTGGTTTTTTAGGTTTTGTTTCAATGTTCTGTTTCTTAACTATTTTAACTATTGGTTTTATATATGAATGGAAAAAAGGTGCCCTTGATTGGTAATTTTTTTTTTTGGATAAGTGGCTGAGTGGTCGAAAGCACTAGTCTTGAAAACTAGCGTAATTTAATTACCATAGGTTCGAATCCTATCTTATCCGTTTAAATTTTACATGAAGTATGGCCAAGTGGTAAGGCATCGGTTTTTGGAGCCGAAAATCAAAGGTTCGAATCCTTTTACTTCAATAATTAGTAGGTTCATAGTTCAACCCGGTTAGAACATTCCGCTCATAACGGAAACGTTGTAGGTTCAAATCCTACTGGACTTATTTAAAGAGAGGTGGCTGAGTGGTCAAAAGCGGCAGACTGTAAATCTGTTAGATTTTTTCTATCATAGGTTCAAATCCTATTCTCTCTAAAATTTTTAATCAATAAGGGAATAACTTAACTAGGTAAAGTGTCTGTCTCCAAAACAGAATTTAGGGGTTCAATTCCCCTTTCTCTTGGTTAAACACGTCTTGGTGAATATAGCTTAATAGGTAAAGTCCCAGTCTGTGGAACTGGTTTTTATGGGTTCAATTCCCATTATTTGCCCTTGATAAACGGTGTAGTTCAGTGGTAGAACATTAGAATCATAATCTAAGTGGCGAGAGTTCGATCCTCTCTACCGTTTTAAAACTTTAATTATTTTACCATCTACAGTAGTATTAACAATGGATAATTCAGGAGCACGGCGTGTTAGATGTATTTGTATTTATAAAAAACCAGGTATCTGTTATGCAACAATAGGTGATATTTTATTAGTCATTGTAGTTCGTTTAAGAAATCGTGGATTAATGCGAGTTTTAAAAGGAGATATATACACCTGTTTAGTTACAAGAATAACAGAACGTATTTTTCGAAAACAACAAGGTTATTTCTTTAAATTTGATTATAATACTGTAATAATGCTAACTAAAAAAGGTTTGCCCATTGGTACTCGTATATTCGGTCCTTGTAGTTATGAGTTAACCTTAAAAGGGTTTAACAGAATAACTTCTTTATGTTCAAAAATTTTATAGAATTAAGTAAAAAGCTTTTACATGTACAAATTCCCTTCACTCTCATTTGATTTCTCTAATAAACATGATTTTCTGAAAAAGTCGAATTTAAAAAATGCACAAAAAGTTTTAAACTTAAATAAAAATAATTTGTATATTTTAAATTTAAGTAAGAATAACTTAAATCGTTATTCAAAAATCAGTGGTTTTTGGTCATTAGAAATAATGACACTTCAGAAAGCTTTTTTTACTTATAAGTTAAAAAAGCTTAGGAAAGCTTTCTACGCACCGTATAGTAGTAACGTAATATTATATAAAAAAAGTGTAAATCTCTTTTTATATAATTTTATGAAAGAAGGTTTATCTTCAATACCCTATTTAAAATATTTTTTCGTTGTATCAAGTATTCGAAATTTAAAAATAGAACCGCTTTCAACCTTTGAGTTTTTTAACCTTGAAAATAATATCTTTTATAATATTGGTGAATTTTTTTTAATCTTTAAAAAGCAAAAAAAATCTTTAAGTAATTTATGGTTGAGTTTATATAAAGTACTTTTATAAAAAGTATCCTTTTAGTTTCATAGCATAATTTGGTAATGCAAAAGATTGCAAATCTTTTTATTGAGGGTTCGAGTCCCTCTGAAGCTTTTACAAACTTTAATGTTTTATGATAAAAGAAAAAACTTTTTTAATTTTAACTACAATCCATCATAAGAATTTTAAAGCTTTTTTAGGAAAAGTTGTGCTTTCTTTTAAAAAATATAAATTAGATCTAGTATATATAAAAAGAAAAGATGATAAAAAAAAAAAGTTTACAATTTTACGGTCCCCACATGTAAATAAAAGTGCTAGAGACCAAATCGAACTTAAATCTTTTAAATATTGCTTTTTATTTAAAAAAAAGATTGCTTTTAATTTTTTTTTATCTATTCTTGCTAAATTTAATCAATCTTCTTTTAAATTTGAGCATAAAATTATTAAAAACCAAACTATACTATACTTCAATCTATAATATTAAAGATGTATTTAACATACCGCCAATCTATATTTGCAGAGTTTCTTAAGACATATGGTATCAGTAAGTCGTCTTCTTTAAAAATGTGTAAACATATAAGGGTTTCTCCACATATTAATTCAAAATCGTTAAACCCTCTTAAAAAACGTATAGCATTTAATTTTATTAAAATAAAAAAAAAATTAAGTTTTGAGCTAAAAGACTTAGAAGTCCAAAAATTTGTTCACTTATATACTATTAAACATCTGAAAGCTTTAAAGCATAAGTATTTTTTACCAATAAATGGCCAAAGAAACTGTACAAATGGAAGCACTGCAAGAATCCAAGCTCAAAAACTTAGGCCAGTAATTTATAAGCAACTAAAAAAAATAGCAAAAAGGAAAAAAAACTTAAATAAATGAAATTATTAACTACCTCAAAAGATCCTATTAATTCAACAAAGTATTTCAAAAGTATAATTTTCTTTAATGTATTAATTTTTTTGAAAAAACAAATAGATTTTATGAAATTTGAAACTAAGCTTAATAAAAAAGTTATAGCTTATTTTTATACTAAAAAGAGTAATATTAGATATTTTAATTATAAATTAGAATTGTTTAATCAAGTTATTTCTAAATCTTTATTTAGTTTTATTTATAAATCTTTGTTTTTAATAAAAATTTTAAATACCTCAAAAGTTATATATAATAATTTTTATAAAGATAATCTTAATAAATGTGGTATTGTTAAAAGTTATTTAAATTTTACAAATACATTTATATTATTAACTAACCTTAAAGGTGAGATTAAATGTTGGGTTTCTGCTGGTACTGGTGGGTTTAAAACTAAGATAGAACGATTTTCACCTCAAGTTCCAATATCATTATGTTTACGTATTTCTAATGTAATTGCTCGTAAAAAATTTAAACATATAAAAATTCAATTTTCTGGTCCATCTAAAAAATTTAGGTCAAAAGTTTATTATACCCTAAAAAATAGGTCTTGGATTAGAAAATATAGAATTTCGTTATTGGAAGAAAGTTATTCAACAGCTTACAACGGTTGCCGCCTTAAAAAATAAATGTATATAAAATGAAACCTGCATTGTCAATTAAACTTGACGCTTGTCCTGGAAGACTTAATGAAGGTTTTATGTTTATAACTATTATTGGTATTATATTTGGTACTTGTAGTGAAATTTGTGGTGTAAACCATGCTTTTATGCCAACCAGTTTAAATGTAGTTAGTAAATGTGCTTGGTCTTAATTAAAATTATTATTTGGAAAAGTGGCTGAGTGGCTTAAAGCGTTAGTTTGCTAAACTGATATACATTTATTGTATCACGGGTTCGAATCCCGTTTTTTCCTACAATTAAAAGAATAATTTTATATGAAATTAACTATAAACTTAGATAAAATTCAAATAATAGTTAGACCTTTTTATAAGACAGTTTATCAACTTCTCAATTTTCTATACTATAAAGTACCGCATTTCTGCTTTAATAAAAAGCTGTTTATTAGCGGTAATTGTAGAATGTGTATTGTAGAGGTTGAAAATATGCCGAAACCAGTGGTTTCGTGCGCTTTACCGGTCTCCGGCAACTTGACTATTAACACAAAAACTCCTTTTGTCTCAAAGGCAAGGGAAAATGTGTTAGAGTTTTTATTAAATAATCACCCTTTAGACTGCCCAGTCTGTGACCAAGGTGGTGAGTGTGATTTACAAGAGTTAAGTAAGTATCATGGTTCAGGTACAAGTAGGTTTTTTTTTAAGAAAGCTACTACTTCATCAAAAAATATTAATAGCTTACTTTCAACTAGTATGAACCGCTGTATAAATTGTACTAAATGTGTTCGACTTGCATTTTATATTGGGGTTAATACAATGTCATCTGTTGGAAGAAGCATTGATTCACAAATATTTCATTTTAAATCTACAAATTATGCAAAAAACATGTACTTATTTTCTTCTCTTATAGAGATTTGCCCTGTCGGGAAAATTGTACATAAAAATCTTATATTAACAGCCTTTCTCATTTATACAATAATCTGCTGGCTGTTTCTAAGCTTTATTGTAAAATTTCCATTTTATTTAAGTACTATTGTAATAATCCTGTCATTATTCTCTAAGAAAAAAAGTACTATACCTCAAAATTGGATTCAATTAATATTCTTTAGTTTTGCCGTTTTTATTTCTCAGGGAAATATTCTTTGGGTCCATTTTTTTAAAATATCTATAGGCTTTATGAAAGATAAAGCATTAAAATTTTTTTGGGTTAACCTACTCAGTCCTGCAGAAATTGCTGCAGCTTGTAAAGGTACGTCTAAAGTGGTTGGGGTTCTCCTTAAAAAAGTTGGAATTACGTCGCCACCGCCTAGTCTTGAAACGATTGGTTTCAGTTTTGGTTTAAGTTCCGCACTTTTTGCGGCTGATACCGGAAATAGAATTTTACGCAAAGGTGACAGTAATACGTATTATAAAATGCAGGTTAAACATTATGAAGGTCTGGGCAAAGATCATCCTGATTATCAGGAGGCATTCCAGGCGGCAAAAAAAACTCTGACTGAATATCCGAGAATTGAAGGTATAGTTAGTGAAAATTATACAGCCGCAAAAAAAGGAGTTTATACTTTATTGAATAAAGAATCAGGAGACCTAAGTTTAGTAGAGTTAATGGGCCTTTAAAATAAAAAATTAATTATTATAAATTTATTATTTGGAAAAGTGGCTGAGTGGCTTAAAGCGTTAGTTTGCTAAACTGATATACATTTATTGTATCACGGGTTCGAATCCCGTTTTTTCCTACAATTAAAAGAATAATTTTATATGAAATTAACTATAAACTTAGATAAAATTCAAATAATAGTTAGACCTTTTTATAAGACAGTTTATCAACTTCTCAATTTTCTATACTATAAAGTACCGCATTTCTGCTTTAATAAAAAGCTGTTTATTAGCGGTAATTGTAGAATGTGTATTGTAGAGGTTGAAAATATGCCGAAACCAGTGGTTTCGTGCGCTTTACCGGTCTCCGGCAACTTGACTATTAACACAAAAACTCCTTTTGTCTCAAAGGCAAGGGAAAATGTGTTAGAGTTTTTATTAAATAATCACCCTTTAGACTGCCCAGTCTGTGACCAAGGTGGTGAGTGTGATTTACAAGAGTTAAGTAAGTATCATGGTTCAGGTACAAGTAGGTTTTTTTTTAAGAAAGCTACTACTTCATCAAAAAATATTAATAGCTTACTTTCAACTAGTATGAACCGCTGTATAAATTGTACTAAATGTGTTCGACTTGCATTTTATATTGGGGTTAATACAATGTCATCTGTTGGAAGAAGCATTGATTCACAAATATTTCATTTTAAATCCACAAATTATGCAAAAAACATGTACTTATTTTCTTCTCTTATAGAGATTTGCCCTGTCGGGAAAATTGTACATAAAAATCTTATCTTAATAGCTTTTATCAGTTATACAATAATGTGTTGGATTTTTTTAACTATTATTGTAAAGTTCCCGTTTTATTTGAGTAGTTTTGTAATACTTCTGTCACTATTCTCTAAGCAAAAAAGTAGTATACCTCAAAACTGGATTCAATTAATATTATTTAGTTTTGCAATTCTCATTTCTCAGGGAAATATACTTTGGGTATATTTCTTTAAAATATCCATAGGGTTCCTGAAAGGTAAAGCATTAAAATTTTTTTGGGTTAACCTACTCGGTCCTGCAGAAATTGCTGCAGCCTGTAAAGGTACGTCTAAAGTAGTTGGCCTTATCCTTAAAAAAGCTGGAATTACGTCCCCGCCACCTAGCCCGGAAGTGATTGGTTTCAGTTTTGGTTTAAGTTCCGCAATTTTTGCCGCTGATACCGGAAACAGAATTTTACGCAAAGCTGACAACAATACGTATTATAAGATGCAGGTTAAATATTATCAAGGTCTGGGCAAAGATCATCCTGATTATAAGGAGGCATTCCAGTCGGCAAAAAAAACTATGACTGAATACCCGATAATTGAAGGTGTAGTTAGTGAAAATTACACAGCCGCAAAAAAAGGAGTTCATACTTTATTGGGCAAAGAATCGGGAGATCTAAGTTTAGTAGAGTTAATAGGCCTTTAAAATAAAAAATTAATTATTATAAATTTATTATTTGGAAAAGTGGCTGCCGTTTTATTTGAGTAGTTTTGTAATACTTCTGTCACTATTTTCTAAGCAAAAAAGTAGTATACCTCAAAACTGGATTCAATTAATATTATTTAGTTTTGCAATTCTCATTTCTCAGGGAAATATACTTTGGGTACATTTCTTTAAAATATCCATAGGGTTCCTGAAAGGTAAAGCATTAAAATTTTTTTGGGTTAACCTACTCGGTCCTGCAGAAATTGCTGCAGCCTGTAAAGGTACGTCTAAAGTAGTTGGCCTTATCCTTAAAAAAGCTGGAATTACGTCCCCGCCACCTAGCCCGGAAGTGATTGGTTTCAGTTTTGGTTTAAGTTCCGCAATTTTTGCCGCTGATACCGGAAACAGAATTTTACGCAAAGCTGACAACAATACGTATTATAAGATGCAGGTTAAATATTATCAAGGTCTGGGCAAAGATCATCCTGATTATAAGGAGGCATTCCAGTCGGCAAAAAAAACTATGACTGAATACCCGATAATTGAAGGTGTAGTTAGTGAAAATTACACAGCCGCAAAAAAAGGAGTTCATACTTTATTGGGCAAAGAATCGGGAGATCTAAGTTTAGTAGAGTTAATAGGCCTTTAAAATAAAAAATTAATTATTATAAATTTATTATTTGGAAAAGTGGCTGCCGTTTTATTTGAGTAGTTTTGTAATACTTCTGTCACTATTTTCTAAGCAAAAAAGTAGTATACCTCAAAACTGGATTCAATTAATATTATTTAGTTTTGCAATTCTCATTTCTCAGGGAAATATACTTTGGGTACATTTCTTTAAAATATCCATAGGGTTCCTGAAAGGTAAAGCATTAAAATTTTTTTGGGTTAACCTACTCGGTCCTGCAGAAATTGCTGCAGCCTGTAAAGGTACGTCTAAAGTAGTTGGCCTTATCCTTAAAAAAGCTGGAATTACGTCCCCGCCACCTAGCCCGGAAGTGATTGGTTTCAGTTTTGGTTTAAGTTCCGCAATTTTTGCCGCTGATACCGGAAACAGAATTTTACGCTCCAATCCAAAAAGAGTTAATCATGGCAAAAAAACAAGGTTATTTAACACTACGTGCCAATTAGAATTACTCGGCAAAACCTTTTAGTTACTTGTCTGAATTTAATAGTCGCTATATTCAAACAGAAAAAAAACCATTATTAAGCTTAGAAATAGAGCGTCTTGAAAAGGGCCTCGAAAAAAATGGTCATTCATGCAGTAGTACTGAACCATTTGACGATTTCGTTAATGCATTCCAAGACCTGTCATAATGTTATAACTTTATTAAAAATTATAATAAACACGTTTTTCTGAAAAAGTCGAATTTAAAAAATACACAAAAAGTTTTAAACTTAAATAAAAATAATTTGTATATTTTAAATTTAAGTAAGAATAACTTAAATCGTTATTCAAAAATCAATGGTTTTTGGTCATTAGAAATAATGACACTTCAGAAAGCTTTCTACGCACCGTATAGTAGTAACGTAATATTATATAAAAAAAGTGTAAATCTCTTTTTATATAATTTTATGAAAGAAGGTTTATTTTCAATACCGTATTTAAAATATTTTTTCGTTGTATCAAGGATTCAAAATTTAAAGCTAATTTCACCTCAAGTTCCAATATCATTATGTTTACGTATTTCTAATGCAATTGCTCGTAAAAAATTTAAACATATAAAAATTCAATTCTCTGGCCCATCTAAAAAGTTTAGGTCAAAAGTTTATTATACTTTAAAAAATAGACCCTGGATTAGAAAATATAGAGAATATCATCTTTAAGCGAAAATTATTCATTTGCGTATAATGGCTGTCGTCTTAAAAAATAAATGTATATAAAATGAAAAAAAAATTTAGGTATCTAAATTTATTGCGAGTCTCGATTAAAGTTAATACAATAAATTGTTTAAAAAAACGTATAAGACTTTATGGGATTAGGAAGGTAAAAATAAAAATGGTCATGCTTTTGTCATTAATTTCAATCGCTTTAACGTTAGGCATTGGTATTCTGGCATTTACTTAATTTATATGGGGCAAAATATCAAGGAAGGGACTTGAACCCTTAAGCCGAAGCACTAGAACCTAAACCTAGCGTGTTTACCAATTTCACCACCTTGATATAAAATTTATTAAAGTAAATATTATTATTTAGACTTTTTTACACCGTATTTCGATCTAGACGTTTTTCTTGAAAATAAAGGTTCGAAATCACCTTTTCCTCTCATAAGTTTATATTTTAGACCAGGAACATCTTGTGTTCGTCCTCCTCGAAACCATATTGAAGAAAATTCTTTTAAATTATGTCCTTCACCTGGTATATATGCTATTATAAACTTAGATATCCTAAACTTTTCACCAGAACAAACAACCTTATAACGAACCCTAGCAACTTTTCTTAGGGCTGAATTGGGTTTTCTTGGTGTTGTTGTAAAAACTTTTAAACAAACACCTTTACGTTGTGGTTTTTTGCCTAATGCAGGAACAGGAACATTTCTTTTCTTTTTTTTTCTTTGTAATTTTCTTGCTGTTTGGTTAAATGTTGCAATAACCTATTCAATAACTAAACAACTTTAAATTAGTAAAGTTAAGCTAATTTTTAGGCAGTGTTTAATACAAAAAAGGTTTAGCTTTTTAAATTATTAGTAATAAAAGTGGTCTTTGTTACGTTAAGAACTTTAACTGCTGATTCCTAAAACAGGCCTCTAGAACAATTATTAGGACTTTTATTAATCTACATGGATTATAAAAAAGTTCGTAATTAATGTATAAAGTTTAAAACTGTTCTAATGTGGTTAGTAATTTATTAAAGGTTTTTTTATTTTTTTTTTACAAAAGGTGTACCTAGTGATTTAAGTATCTAAGTTTTTACCAAAGCTATGCCCCCCCCTTTCCGACAAGTTTTTGGTTTCTTTTATTGTGTCAGGTATATACACCAAACGGGTTCTTTATAGTATAATATTGTTATTATTACTACTATGATTACTTGCTGTAATGGTGCTAAACAATGATAATAAGTGTTTTTTTTTATATATACTATAAAAATAAGCTATATATAATGCTTTAACATTCTAGTAATTATAAGTATTTAACAACCTACTTTAAATATTGACGTTAAGATTTTATTAAGGTACTTTTAATCTGCGCTTAGGTTTGATTAACTATATTGTAAATACTTATATATATTTTTTATATGTTTTTTCTGTGTTTTTTACAGGAGTTTTAAGTGTCTTAGCAAATAGGCATAATATTATAATTTTATTACTTTCTTTTGAACTTATCTATTTAAGCTCGACATTAGTCCTTGCTTATAGCTCTTATGAATCTGGTAATTTATTAGGGCTTTTTTTAATAATGTATGTTATAACTATAGTAGGGGCAGAGGCATGCATAGGTTTAGCTATTGTTTCCTTATACTATTCAGTGTCTAAAGAGATGTCATTAAATTCTTTAACATTAACAAAACTTTAATTTTTTTTTGCATTCTTAGCTCAATTGGAAGAGCACAAGCCTTCTAAGCTTTTGGTTAAAGGTTCAAGTCCTTTAGAGTGTATTTAATTTCTGTTCTTTTCGTCTAGTCAGGTTAAGGCAATACCTTTTCACGGTATTAACATGGGTTCGAATCCCATAAAGAATATGAGGGTGTAGCTCAATTAGGTAGAGTACAAGCTTGTCACGCTTTTGGTTGCGAGTTCGAATCTCGTCACTTTCGTTTTCATTTTTTTTTTGCTAGGAACGTACAAATATTAGACAGTTGGGTCATTAAAAAATAACCCCCGGAAAAGTATACGAGAAATATATTGATTGTTTAGACCGAGACATGTTAAAGTATGACTCGTTCGCTTTTTATTGAAGCAGAAGTGCGGTACTTTATAGTATATAAAATTGAGAAGCTGGTAGATTGTTTTAAAACAAGGTCTAACTACCACTTGAATTTTATCTAAGTTTATAGTTAATTTCATATAAAATTATTCTTTTAATTGTAGGAAAAAACGGGATTCGAACCCGTGATACAATAAATGTATATCAGTTTAGCAAACTAACGCTTTAAGCCACTCAGCCACTTTTCCAAATAAGAATTAAAAAAAAAAATACTTAAACAGTAAACCTATGAATTAAATTTAAATTTACTAATAAATTTTACTACTTTAAAAAAAATAAAAAACTATGCGGAAAGTTAAAGGATTCCTTTTTTTAAACTTTGGAGAGATTCCCAAACTCCTTAATTAAATATTTCAACCTCTTACGCTACATGGCGATCAGTCCCTACAGGCCTAATAAATAATTCTTACATTACCTTTTTTTACTACTTTTTAAAAGTAGAGTGTATCTTCTAAAGGTGGTATTTTACCCTCTTGATATGACTCAAATAAATCTCTTAAATTCCCCACAACAATTCCTTTTTCATTTTTGTGTTTTGTAAAAAGGGAATCTAGTTCCATTACATTTGTTTTAAACGCTGGATCGTCACGACCTAAAATTTCGATCTTTTTACTTAGCATTTTATGTTGTTGGGTATAAGATAGTTTTCGTTGGATTTGACTGCCCTTATTGGCAATCCAAACAGACCCACTAAGAATAGTCCCGGCTTGTAAACTTTCGGGTGTGGGAATAGGTACTTTTATTCCCGTTTTTTTAACTACAAACACTAGCGTATTATGCGCGGCTTTCGCTATTACAGCTGATTCACCAAAGTTTAAAATACTATCATTTGATAGTAATTTTTTTTTTGCTAAGAATGTACAAATATTAGACAGTTGAGTCATTAAAAAATAACCCCCAGAAAAATATACGAGAAATATATTGATTAGTAATTTAAACCGAGACATCTTAAAGTAGGACTCATTCGTGTTTAAACTTATAAACACAGCCCAAAAAGTAAACATTATTGAAAAATTTAGAAATTGTGTTAGAATACCGCACAGAAGAATAAGGTATAAAATAAATGCTGTGTTATTGACTAGGGGCTGATTTTTATTAGTTTTATCAAATAAATAGCTATTAATATAAAATAACAACCTAAAAAAAAGGCTTTTAAAATAAAACTACCCGTATAAATAAGTTTTTGCAGGTTTATGGAATTTAAGTTATTGCATATTTTTTAACGCTTTATTCATCTTTGTCTTAACCATTGTAACACATTAGTGGCCCGCTTCATTAGGGCCATGACGACTTGACATCGTTTCGACCTTCCTCCAAGTTTATCACCGGCAGTTCATATACATAGATATGTTTAAAGTTGCGCTGCGACATGAAGCTGCCTGGATTAATTCTAACATCGGCCCGTCTGGAGTACTTGCCTTTATAGCGATTCTACCGTAGCAAGCCAAGCCTATAACGCTTTGCGGGCCTGGAAGGACGATCCGCTACACGAAGAAGGAAAGCTTACTTATACTGGTAGTTTCGTTTCAAAAGAGTTTTTAGTTATGCTTTTGAGTGTAATGCACACCCTCCTTATAGTTTACAGTTTTTGTACTTTTTATTAATCTATAATGTTAATTAATTGTTAAGTTATTTACTATTATATTAAAAATGTTGGAGTTTGATCCTGGCTCAGAATGAATGCTAGTTCTAGGCTTATACACATGCAAGTTGAATGCTATTGAAGCATAGCGTACGGGTGCAGAGAAGGTAAGAATTTAACCTTGCTGTTCTGAATAAATATTAAAAATACAGTATAACATCAAGGTTTCCCGAAAGGAATTAAAATAACGGGTTGGCCGTTTCACACGTAGGAACTGTTTGAGGGAGTTTAAGCCTATACGTCTCTGCGACATAAAGTTGTGTGAAAACCCTTACGGAGTAGCACCTTATTATCCTTGTAAAGATTATATCGCAGCAAGTCAAGCTTACCAAGTATCAAGGTAGTTGGACGTATAAGAGACCACCAAGCCTATAACGCTTTGCGGGTCTGGAAGGATGATCCGCCACATGGAGACTGAAAAACGGCTCTGACTCTAGGGGGCAGCAGTGGGGAATATTGGACAATGAACGAAAGTTTGATCCAGCCATGGGACATAGGGGAAAGGAAAATTCGATGAGGTTGTAAACCCATTTTGCATAGCGAAGATAATGACATCAGCTTGAGAAAAAAGTCCCGGCTAACTTCGTGCCAGCAGCCGCGGTAATACGAAGGGGACAAGTGTTATTCAGATTAACTGGGCGTAAAGAGCTTTTAGGCTGTTCTAGATATTGTTAAAAGTAAAAGATCAAAGGTGAACCTTGAAACGGCTTTTAAAACATAGAACTTTGGGTTTATTTAAGGTTTGCACTACGGACGCGAAAGTAAGGATCAAATCTGCTAAGATTCCACGGAGTTCCAAAGGTGAAGACAGCATTCCATATAAACTGACGCTAAATGGCAAAGACATGGGAATCAACCGGGATTAGATACCCCGTTAGTCCACGTAGTGACTTATGAGTATTCGGCGCTATCTTTTTAATGATAGTTCTTTTGTAGCTAACGCATAAATACTCCGCCTGAGAAGTACGGCCGCAAGGTTAGAACTCAAAGGAATTGACGGGGGCTTAAACAAGCGGTGGAACATGTGGTTTAATCCGATAATACGCGTAAAACCTTACCACATTCTTGACATTTCTGTTGAATTATTAATTTGTATTTCTAATATTAAATTCATAATTAAAGATAGAAACAGGTGTTGCATGGCTGTCGTCAGCTCGTGCCGTGAGGCGTTCGGTTAATTCCGGGAACGAGCGCAACTTTAAACATATCTATGTATATGAACTGCCGGTGATAAACTTGGAGGAAGGTCGAAACGATGTCAAGTCGTCATGGCCCTAATGAAGTGGGCCACTCATGTGTTACAATGGTTAAGACAAAGATTTTTATTGGTGTAAACCAAAAGGAAAGAAACTTAGCCGTAATTTGGATTAGAGGCTGCAATTCGCCTCTATGAAAACGGAATCGCTAGTAATCGTGGATCAGCACGCCACGGTGAATATGTTCCTGGGCTTTGTACACACCGCCCGTCAAGGTCCGAAAGGGGGGGCTGTCTTAAGCCTTCATAGAAAGATAAGTTTATATTATAAATACTACTTTATTTTTTGGTTTAAAAAATATTAGTTATTTATGAATTAATTCTAAACTTTTTTTAAGTTGGCTAGTCCGGCGTTCGCAATTGGATTTAAGTCGTAACAAGGTAATGGTACGGGAACGTGCCGTTGGGCTTTAAATGCTTAAAATTAATAAAAAAAAAGTTTATAATTATCGATTCTATTTTTTAATAGTAAGTTTAAATGTTTGCATATTCCTGTTATCTGCAAAATTTAATTTTAATTTAAATTTCTTATTAATATTTGGGCTTTTTGCATTTGGTTTTTATGTAAGTTTTCTATTAAAGAGTAAAACCCCTAACATGTTTTTAGTAGTAGGTCTCTTTTTTTACTTATTAATAACTTTATTGGCGATTTATATTTCTGGTACTAAGGTAATTTTTAACTTCCAGGCACGTTTGCAACCAGTTTAAATGTAGTTAGTAAATGTGCTTGGTCTTAATTAAAATTATTATTTGGAAAAAAGTGGCTGAGTGGCTTAAAACGTTAGTTTGCTAAACTGATATACATTTATTGTATCACGGGTTCGAATCCCGTTTTTTCCTACAATTAAAAGAATAATTTTATATGAAATTAACTATAAACTTAGATAAAATTCAAATAATAGTTAGACCTTTTTATAAGACAGTTTATCAACTTCTCAATTTTCTATACTATAAAGTACCGCATTTCTGCTTTAATAAAAAGCTGTTTATTAGCGGTAATTGTAGAATGTGTATTGTAGAGGTTGAAAATATGCCGAAACCAGTGGTTTCGTGCGCTTTACCGGTCTCCGGCAACTTGACTATTAACACAAAAACTCCTTTTGTCTCAAAGGCAAGGGAAAATGTGTTAGAGTTTTTATTAAATAATCACCCTTTAGACTGCCCAGTCTGTGACCAAGGTGGTGAGTGTGATTTACAAGAGTTAAGTAAGTATCATGGTTCAGGTACAAGTAGGTTTTTTTTTAAGAAAGCTACTACTTCATCAAAAAATATTAATAGCTTACTTTCAACTAGTATGAACCGCTGTATAAATTGTACTAAATGTGTTCGACTTGCATTTTATATTGGGGTTAATACAATGTCATCTGTTGGAAGAAGCATTGATTCACAAATATTTCATTTTAAATCCACAAATTATGCAAAAAACATGTACTTATTTTCTTCTCTTATAGAGATTTGCCCTGTTGGGCAAGTAACAATTAAAAAGGGGGTTGTCACATTGGCAATAATTTTATACTTTTTTTTTATACCTATTTTTCTAAACCTTTACTTAGGCCTAGATGTTTACTATAGCTTTTTTATTTGTATACTGTCTTTTTTTACAACAAACCACAAAAAAGATCCTTATTTATTTTGGTTAGTCCCACTAAACGTTTTATCCATTTATTTGACGAATGGTTTTTTCTTAATTATTTTAGGCTTACGTGCTATTTCCCTGCTTTTAAAAGAACGTATCCTTAAAGATGGCCATTATTTACAGGCTGTAGACTTCTTTATAAAAAGTTGTCAAGCTGGTTTTAAGGCTGGGTGTAAATATTATGGCATAGACCCACACACAGCTGGGCAAGTAGGTGGGTTAGGTGCAGGTTTATTTACTATTGATCGAGCAACTAGATTTGAACGTTCGCTATCAAATTCCAGACAAATTTTAGCTCAAGAAGCTAGAAGTACAATAGCATCTCAAGCCATGGCTGGCCGAGCTGTAGGCTCTACCGGGTGGCACTATCAAAATAAACGGATACTGGATTGCCAGTGTGAAGTCGATCGTTTAATCAAAGTAGACAAAGAAATTGTTGGTGTCGTTACTGAAAACGTCATCAATGTTAAAAATCTGGGGCTCGATGTGGCTACCCATTACGGTTTTTAATAAATATTTTTTATTACAAGTGGGCCTAGGTTTTTTTACATTATTAGGTTTTAATTCAATTTCTTACTTTTATTCAAGGTAATAAATTAAAAAGTCATGTTTATTTTCTTATTTATACTACCAAACACCGCAATGATAGTTATAGGGTCTGGAAAACCCCATTAAAAATTTTTTCTGTATATGTCACGGGTGGCTTTTTTCTCGTAATTCTCCTATTACGCTCAATTGCCCTGTTTCTTAAAGGTAAGGTAATAGAAGATGACTATTTACTTAAAGTCGCTGAGATGCTTTATAAGGGTGCTTGTTCTGGGTTCAAGGCTGGTTGCATTCACTACGGTCTTGACCCCCAAACCACAAGAAACGTCAGTGGTGTCGGGGGGCTTTGTTTCTCCTTAATCTAGAAAGTAAATCTAGGTGTCAAACTGCAATTGCACGTAGCCTTTCGGCCCAAGTTACAAAAAGTACAATCGAATCACAAATAATGTCATGCCACCCAACAGGGTCGCAGGGCTGGCATTATCAAAAAGCCCAAATATGGGGGGTGTAAGATTGAAACATACAGGCTCATTAAAGAACAAAATGAGGTAACAGGTATCGTTACTGAAAAGTTGATAGATGCTAAAAACCTCAGTCTTGATGTCGCCACTTATTATGGGTTTTAGTTCAATTTCTTACTTTTATTCAAGTAAAAAGTAACGTTTATTTTCTTATTTATACTAAATTATTTAATTTCTGCTCTTTTCGTCTAGTCAGGTTAAGACAATATCTTTTCATGGTATTAACATGGGTTCAAAGAATATGATGGTGAGCTTTTTAGTCAGTTTCTTGATTAACTAGCGATTCTGGGGAAACAGTCAATAATAATTCCAAATAATTCGACCTTATTTTTGTGTAGTACGTTATTTTAAGTGTGCTAATTGCCGCCAATTATTTAAATTTTGGCGTACGTTAATCGTGGGTTTTAGCCTAAAAACATATTTTTTTGAATTTAACCCAAAACGAGTGTTTATCCAAATACTTCTAATATATGTAAGCCAAGGCGCTTACCTTCTAATTCAATTTTTTTATACTACATGTTTTTTGTCTAAAAAGTATTTAATTAAAAAAGGATCCATTTTTCAAGTTGATGTTCCCGCTGCCGGTGAAGTTCTGTACCAGGTTGTAAGTTTTAGTTTTAAACTTTCCGGTAACGTTTGCTTTTTGGGTTGTTTTTATAAGTTTACAGTCCTATTTTAAGATGTCACGCCTAATTAACATATTCCTATTTCTGGGGGTTTCCTTTTACTGACCCAACTGTTTAACATTTGTAACTTTACAACTTAAATCCCATAAACCTGCAAAAACTTATTTATACGGGTAGTTTTATTTTAAAAGCCTTTTTTGTTACACTATTTTGTTTATATGAGATTAACTAATATCCGAGTGATGATAAGAAAATTTCATAAAACAGTACGGGAGATGCTAATAGTCGCTAAAAAAAAAATAAATGAAAAAAAAATTGTTAAATCAAATGTAAAAAAAGCTCAGTCTTTTTTTACAGAATATAGTAATGTTCTTTATATGTCTCAAAATCTTATCCTAACAGGTTTTATTATGTATACGGTATCCTGTTGGCTGTTTTTAACTATTATTGTAAAGTTCCCGTTTTATTTAAGTAGTTTTATAATAATACTGTCACTATTCTCTAAGCAAAAAAGTAATATACCTCAAAACTGGATTCAATTAATATTATTCAGTTTTGCCATTTTCATTTCTCAGGGAAATATCCTTTGGATACATTTTTTTAAAATATCCATAGGGTTCCTGAAAGGTAAAGCATTAAATTTTTTTTGGGTTAACCTACTCGGTCCGGCTGAACTAGCTGCGGCAGGTAAAGCTACGTCTAAAGTGGCTGGCCTTATCTTTAAAAAAGCTGGAATTACGTCCCCACCGCCTAGCCCGGAAGTGATTGGTTTCAGTTTTGGTTTAACTTCTGCACTGTTTGCCGCTGATACCGGAAACAGGATTTTACGCAAAGCTAACAACAATACGTATTATAAGATGCAGGTTAAGTATTATCAAGGTCTGGGAAAAGATCATCCCGACTATAAAGAGGCATTCGAGTCGGCAAAAAAAACTCTGAGTGAATACCCGAGAATTGAAGGTGTAGTTAGTGAAAGTTACACAACTGCAAAAAAAGGAGTCCATACTTTATTGGGCAAAGAATCGGGAGACCTCAGCTTAGTAGAAATGTTAGGCCTTTAAGTAAATAAGAAATTATTATAAATTTATTATTTGGAAAAGTGGCTGAGTGGCTTAAAGCGTTAGTTTGCTAAACTGATATACATTTATTGTATCACGGGTTCGAATCCCGTTTTTTCCTACAATTAAAAGAATAATTTTATATGAAATTAACTATAAACTTAGATAAAATTCAGGTAATAGTTAGGCCTTTTTGTAAAACAATCTATCAGCTGTTAAGTATGCTTAAAACGATTTATGAAATATATGCTCTTAAAATAATCAAGTTACGTATCATAGTTTACAAAAAAGCTTTAAAAGCTATTAGAATGTATCGGATAAGAAATGCTAAGCTTAAGATTATCTTATTTCTTATTTTTTTTCAAACCTTAGCTATTTTATTTAAAAAAGTAGGGCTCCAGTTTGAGCAAATACTTATTATTATTAGCATTTGCTTTATTGATTTAAAATTTGAGCCTGTAGTTTTATTTAAGTACAAATATTTAAATAAAACTATTAGTATTTTTTTTTTATTTATTATTAAAATGACTTTGTACACAGCAATTATACCATTAAGCTTATTTACGAATTGTTGTTGCATTGTATTGATATTCCGGTTAACTAAAACTATTAACTTATTAATATTTGAAAAGTATAAAAGTTTAAAAAATTAAAAAAATAAAACTAAATTATATACCCATAAACTAAAAATGTATAGCTTAACGAATGTTAAATTCGTAGACTTTGGGCTCAAACCCTAATGCATTTAGAAACCAAATGCGGCACAAATAAGTGCAATCGTTTTAAAAACGATATTGTTGCATGTATAAACTATGCCGTTTGAAAATTGAATAATGACATTTGTTGGCACCGTATTATCCTTGTAAATATTATATCGCAGCAAGTCAAGCTTACCAAGTATCAAGGTAGTTGGACGTATAAGAGACCACCAAACCTATAACGCTTTGCGGGTCTGGAAGGATGATTCGCCACATGGAGACTGGAAAACGGCTCTGACTCTAGGGGGCAGTAGTGGGAATATTGGACAATGAACGAAAGTTTGATCCAGCCATGGGACATAGGGGAAAGGAAAATTCAATGAGGTTGTAATGCATAGCGAAGATAATGACATCAGCTTGAGAAAAAAGTCCCCGCTAACCTCGTGACAGCAGCCGCGGTAATACGAAGGGGACAAGTGTTATTCAGATTAACTGGGCGTAAAGAGCTTTTAGGCTGTTCTAGATATTGTTAAAAGTAAAAGATCAAAGGTGAATCTTGAAACGGCTTTTAAAACATAGAACTTTGGGTTTATTTAAGGTTTGCACTACGGACGCGAAAGTAAGGATCAAATTTGCTAAGATTCCACGTAGTTCCAAAGGTGAAGATAGCATTCCATATAAACTGACGCTAAGTGGCAAAGACATGGGGGAATCAACCGGGATTAGATACTCAACAAGCCCCCCCCCCGACACCACTCACGTTTCTTGTAGTTTGGGGGTCAAGACCGTAATGAATGCAACCAGCCTTGAATCCAGAACAAACACCTTTATAAAGCATTTCAGCGACTCGAAGTAAAGAATCATCTTCTATTACCTTACCTTTAAGAAACAGGGCAATTGAGCGTAATAGGAGAATTACGAGAAAAAAGCCACCCGTGACATATACAGAAAAATTTTTTAATGGGGTTTCCCAGACCCTATTCGATGTTTGGTAGTATAAATAAGAAAATAAACGTAACTTTTTAATTTATTACCTTGAATAAAAGTAAGAAATGGAACTACTAAAACCCATAGACGGTGGCTATATCCAAACCGAGGTTTTTAACATCTATCAACTTTTCAGTAACGATACCTGTGACCTCGTTTTGTTCTTTAATAAGTTTGTCCGTCTCAAGCTTACACCCCCATATTTGGGCTTTTTGATAATGCCAGCCCTGTGACCCGGCTGGGTGGCATGACATTATTTGTGCTTCAATTGTGCTTTTTGTCGCTTGAGCGGAAAGGCTACGCGCAATTGCAGCTTGACGCCTAGATTTACTTTCTAAATTAATGAGGAACAGAACCCCCCCAGCACCACTGACGTTTCTTGTAGTTTGGGGATCAAGATTGTAGTGAATGCAAGTAGCCTTGAACCCAGAACACACACCCTTATAAATCATCTCAACCACTTTAAGTAAATAGTCATCTTCGATTACCTTACTTTTAAGAAACATGGCAATTGAGCGTAATAGGATAATTACGAGAAAAAAGCCACCCGTAATATATACTGAAAATATTTGTAACGGAGTTTCCCAGACTCGATAAGTATCCTTTGGATCTTTGGTCGTTAAAAACGACAGGAGACATATAAGCAAACTGTAGCAAAGATTCATACCCATATATTTATGAAAAACCAACGGAATTAATAAAAAATATAGCATTAAGGCGAGTCTAGTAAACCACATTTTAATAAGTGGTGTTATTACTTGTCCAACAGGACAAATCTCTATAAGAGAAGCAAATAAGTACATATTTTTTGCATAATTTGTGGATTTAAAATGAAATATTTGTGAATCAATGCTTCTTCCAACAGATGACATTGTATTAACCCCAATATAAAATGCAAGTCGAACACATTTAGTACAATTTATACAGCGGT
>Ga0308003_1000054_pt1 | contig 55081 bp, 52 predicted proteins | sample Neamet36_FD_203159 | JGI IMG/M metagenome (GOLD analysis project Ga0308003, IMG submission 203159) | Marine microbial communities from water near the shore, Antarctic Ocean - #36 | ecosystem: Environmental > Aquatic > Marine > Unclassified | place: Southern Ocean | collected 2014-06-06
CAAACCACCATTCAAACCACCATTCAAATCGTCATCCAAACCATTTATGGGTTTATCCATAATCAAAATACCATGCGTATGATTTGGCATGATTACAAAATTACCCAATTCTACAAATGGAAAATGTTTAGGAATTTCCATCCAATATTTTTCTGCCAATTTCCCTATTTCGTTTAATTGCATGATACCATTTTCAATTTCACCAAAATAATGTTCCCGATTGGCGGTACAAATTGTAATAAAATACGCACCATTATTCCTATAATCCCAAAATTTCAATCGGGCAGAGGTAATACGATATTTATTTTTGAATTTGTCCATTTATTTTATCTTTAGATCTAGCAATGCCTTATTTTATTACCGATAGTTATCGGAATTCTATGAAATACTGAACCTTCAATTAAGCGCTGCACTCTCTATTAAATAATAGTTTTGGTTAGGTATTCGTTTAGTCTTAAGGGCATGCTGTCCAAGGGTAAGCACAATAATATTCTTTAGCTATCCATGCAGAATAATTTGTTCCATCAAGCTCAAAAGAAACTTTTGACCAAAAGCCTTTAGTTTCTATTAATGTGAGTTTTAAAAATATTCCTGATTTACAAGTCAGCTCAGAGTTAACGTCTGGTTCTGTATAGAACGGTATAAATAAAGAATCAGAAATTGAGACTTCTGTAGTATTGAACTTTAAATTTTCAATTTTTATCCACTTGTCCTTAAGCACTCTTAATTCATTGTTAATAGAATCTGTTGGAATCGGAGCAATCATTATGTTTTCAATTTTAGCCCAACCGTCAATTGTTTCTTGTAAAGCTATTTTATACCAACTGTACTTTTGTTTTCTTCTGTCTATTGTTAAGGACTTGATTAAATTTCCATTAATTGAATCATAAACCAACAATGCTTGTTTGGAATTGTTGTCAAAAAAGCATTCTATATAGTCGTCATAGAATATTTTATTATTCTCTTGTGACAAAGATATAGTTGCAGTAAGTATTAATAATATTAGTATAGTTACACTTTTCATTTTATGATACCTAACAGTTTGATATGTATTCTGTTACATGTATTCGCATTATAAACCCTAGTAAAGCCAAATGTATTTCCATTAGTAAACGTTTACAAATAGTACTTTAGTTCATAGGGTACACCCAAATATACAGTTTAAATTTGAAATATATTAGTTAAGTGGACTGACTTATGTTAGGAATTGTGAAATGAGGTAAATTCATACTGATTGTACAAAGTGAATTTGTCTTTTACCATTCACATAATCACAAAAAAAAAGTCCCCACATAAAATGTGAGGACTTTAATATTTTTAAACTAGTATGTTTACCAGATTGTTACTTTTAAACTATCAGGAGCAATCATAGCGCCTTCTTTACATCCAAAAGCATGTTGAAATTCAACCATGTTAGTTAATGGTCCATTTGTTCTGAATCTTGTAGGCGAGTGCGGATCAGTTTTAACTTGGTTAATTAAAAACTCATCTTTAGCATTTGTATGCCATACTTGAGCCCAACTTAAAAAGAAACGTTGTTTATAATCATAACCACCAATCATTGGATCTTCTTTTCCAGCCATTGCTTTTTCTAAAGCATAGTAAGATAAAGTAATTCCAGCAATATCAGCAATGTTTTCACCTAACGTTAAGTTTCCATTTACATGGTTACCTTCAGCTACTTCATATCCGTCAAATTGGTTAACCAGTTTAGCAGTTCTTTCACTAAAGTTAGCCAAATCTTGTTCAGACCACCAGTTGTTTAAGTTTCCTTCACCGTCATATTTACACCCTTGATCATCAAAACCATGTGAGAATTCATGTCCAATAACACCACCAATACCACCATAGTTGATTGCATCATCAGCGTCAGCATTAAAGAAAGGCGGTTGTAAAATTGCTGCAGGAAATACAATTTCGTTCATAGTAGGGTTGTAATACGCATTAATAGTTTGTGGATTCATTCCCCACTCACCTTTATCAACAGGTTGACCTAATCTATTTACATTTTTTTTGTATCCAAAATAGTTCATGTTCATTACGTTTTGCGCTAATGTATTTGCTGAAACATCAACCGAACTGTAATCTTCCCATTTGTTAGGATACCCAATTTTGTAAGTAAATTGACTTAATTTTTCCATGGCTTTCACCTTAGTGTCTTCACTCATCCAATCTAACTTTTGAACACGTTCTTTAAACACTGTATTAATGTTTCCAATTAAATCTAATACTTTTTGTTTTGATTCTTCAGGAAAATGCTTTTCTACAAATAGTTTTCCAATTTGCTCACCAACGTTTCCGTTAGATTTAGAAAGTGCTCTTTTCCATCTTGGCTTCATTACTTTAGTACCTCTTAATGTCGTAGCATAAAAAGAAAAGCTTTGTTTTTCAAAATCTTCACTTAAATTACCAGCCATGTCATTTATAAGGTGAAACTTCATATAAGTTTTCCAGTTTTCAATCGGGAATTTTGTTAATGAACCGTTTAAAGCTTTCATAAAGTCAAGCTGTCCAACCACTACTTCTTCAATTCCATTTAATTCAGCAACTTTAAAGTAAGCAGTCCAGTCAATAGCACCACATAATGTTTGAAGCGCTGCTATAGATAATTTATTATATGTTAATTCAGGATCTCTTCTTTGTACCCTGTCCATAGAATTTACTGCTAATTCTGATTCTATTTCTATAACTTGTAATGCCATTTCATCAGCTAGGAGTTGTTCTGTTCCAGCTAAAACAAATAAAGCTGAAATGTGTTTTTTATATTCGTTAAAAATGTTTTCACCTCTTTCATCAGATGGTGTGTAGTATGATTTATCAGGTAAACCTAAGCCACCTTGAGATAAATGCATAATATATTTAGAACTGTTTTTTGAATCAACACCAACGTAACCAGAAAATATTGAACCAGATGCTGTTTTTCTTGTTTCAGCCATTGTTTCAACTAATTCTTGAACATTTGTTACCGCGTCAATATTATCTATTAATGGTTGAATTGGGCTCATTCCTAATTCATTAGTCATGTTAGAATCTAAAGCAGAAGCATAAAAATCACCAACTTGTTGTAGTGCAGTTCCTTTTTCTCCTTTAGCATCAACAGCGTTTTCTACTATTGCAAGTAATTTGATTTCGTTAGCATCATGTACAGTATTGAAACTTCCCCAACGGCTTTCAGATTCTGGTACTGGATTGTCTTTTAACCAATTTCCAACAGCATATTGCTCAAAGTCTTCACATGGCATAATAGTCGAATCAATCTGACTTAAATCAAAAGCAGGTGTTGTGACTTTAACTTCTTCTTGGTTAGTGTTTTCTTGAACGCTACCACATCCAACTGCAATTACCATTGCAGAAAGGCCAAGTAGTGTTTTATTAATTTTATTCATGAGTATAGATTTAATGTTTTGTTGTACCAAAATTAATGAAAAAATTAAAGTGGTGCTGTAGAAAATGATAAACGGTAGATAATAAGCGTGAATAATGTTTTATAATTCCCTTTTTCGAGTTAAATGTTTGAATCAATCTTTTCGCAAACCCAAATTTTTCTAGAGAAATTTTTCTTTCCTTTTTTCTTAACGCTACAATAATCAGATACTCTAAACCCTGCATTGTTAATTAAGTCTGTAATGTCAGAGGTAGATACAATAATAAGTCGATTTGTAATTTTTGCTGTGGATTCAATAATGTGTGCGTCAGTCGTATCAATTACTTTAGTGAATAAATTGTATGGCAAGTCAATAATAGCAGCATCATATTTTTTACTAATATCTTTAATGTCGGAGTGATATAGACTTGCAGTATAGTTAAAGAATGATAAGTTTTCTTGTGCATACTTACATGTCTTTTCGTTAATGTCGCAACCAGAAATGTTGTGTCCTGCAAAACAGCCTTCTAATAGTATTGTACCAACACCACAACAGGCGTCTAATACTGTTGTTTTTTTATTTACCTTTGTTGCAATATTTATAAGTGATTTGGCAATACTCATGGTAATTGAGTTACTAAATGAGTTTGGTTTTAACTTATGCTTATGCCAATCAAAATTGTTTTTAATGAGTGCACCAAAATACCAAATCCCATTATAATAACATAGGGCATATATTGTTGTCGGACTGTAATAGTCAGCTTCACCTTCAATACTGAAACCTATATCTCTTAATTTTTTAAGCCGTTCAGCATATTCAGTCGTATCACCATGCAAAACTAAATATTCAACTTTAAAACGTTCAATACATATCTTTTCATTTTTAACTTGCTGTATTAACGTCAAATAATCATCAGAAGATGAAATAATATCCAATCTTTTTTTAATAAAAGCACTACTTGAAGGGTCTATTTTTAGATCAGAAAAAAGAAACTTATCCTTTTCTTCCGCTTTAAAAATATGTCTCGATTCTAACTTACACAGTTCATTTTCATTACCGTCATAATTAAAGGAATATATAAAGTTGTTTTTAGGCATATTTTTTCATCCGTTTGAATGATATTAAGTTACTTAACTACGATTTGTGTAAGAATTAGTAAGGGGGGAAATGGACTTATATTTATTAGGTATAAAGTTAACATTATTGTTTTAGAAGGCAAAGATGGTTCTTAATTTACTTAAGGCCGTCTGAACTCATCTTTATTTTTGCTTTCAGGTCTTAAAAATATTAAAATTCAGCTTTTCTATGAAATGACATATTTTCTTTCGTTTCGGGATGTGTAAATTCTAGCGTATCTAAATATAAATACAAACGTTTAGATTTTGTACCATATATTTCATCAACAACAATTGGTGTATTCAGGCCTAAGTTATGAGATGCATATACACGCAGTTGATGTGTTCGTCCAGAAATAGGGTTGAAGTGAACTTTTGTTTTCCCATCTTAACGTTCAATCACTTCCCTGTTTGTTTTTGACGGTTTTCCATCTTCAAAACAAACCAATTGTCTCGGTCTGAATTATTATTACTTTTTTATATTAGAATTTAAATTTCTCTTTTTATGTCTATTGAAATATATTTTGTTTAACTTTATAACTTATTAGTTAAACAGAAAAAATGAAAGTTTCTATATTTTGGTTTAGAAGAGATCTCAGAACTGAGGATAATACTGCATTAACTAATGCTTTAAAATCAGATGTTCCAGTACTTCCTATCTTTATCTTTGATGATGATATTTTGGATGGATTAGATAAAGATGACGCTAGAGTAAATTTTATCTATGACAGTTTAAATATTATAAATAGCCTACTAATCAAACATAATAGTGCTTTGAGGATTTTTAAAAGTTCTGTAGCTGATGCATGGGTAACTATTTTGAATGACTATGAGGTACAGGATGTTTATGTAAATGAAGATTATGAACCTTATGCTTTAGAGAGGGATAAAGCGATATCTACTATGCTTGCGTCAAAACAAATCAAGCTTAAGTCATTTACTGATCATGTAATATTTAAGCCTGGTACAATACTTAAAGACGACAAATCACCTTACACGGTGTATACTCCTTTTAAAAATAAGTGGCTAAAGCATTTAGCTGCAAATCCTATACAGTGTTCAGCCACTACTTGTTATTCAAATTTAGTAAAGTTAAGTTTGACTTTTCCAACACGGTTAGAGTTAGGTATAGCTGAATCAACTATAATAGTTCAGGATTTTTCACTTGATACACTCGATAATTATGAAATTTCAAGAGACTTTCCAGCTTTAAATGATACGAGTTATCTAGGCCCACATTTACGGTTTGGAACAGTAAGTGTTAGAGCTATAATAAATAAACTTAAGCCATCAGACTCCGTTTTTTTAAGCGAACTGATATGGAGAGAGTTTTTTATTCAAATACTAGTTCACTTTCCAAGGGTAATTAATCAAAATTTTAAAGTTAAGTATAATGGGATTGTTTGGCGAAATAATAAAGCAGAATTTGATCTATGGTGTAAAGGTGAAACTGGCTACCCAATTGTTGATGCAGGAATGAGGCAGTTGAACCAAACAGGCTATATGCATAATAGAGTTAGAATGGTTACTGCTAGTTTTTTATGCAAGCACTTATTGATTGACTGGAGATGGGGAGAGGCCTATTTTGCTGAAAAATTGTTAGATTATGAGTTAGCATCTAATAATGGAAATTGGCAATGGGTTGCAGGAACAGGATGTGATTCAGCTCCTTACTTTCGCGTATTTAGTCCTAGCGCACAAACTTTAAAATTTGACTCCAAATTAAAATATGTGACAAGTTGGGTTCCTGAATTAAGTGAACTAAATTATAAACCGATTGTAGAACATAAAATGGCAAGAGAACGTGCATTACTTACTTATAAAACAGGCCTAAATAGCCTAACTTAAAAATTAAAAATTATGTTTAGTATATTTAAAAGAAAAACAGAAAAAGAGAAGTTGGAAAAGAAATATGAACTCTGCTTGAAAGAGGCACATACCTTATCAAAAACAAATAGAACTGCTAGTGATGCAAAAGTGGCTGAAGCAAACAAAATATTAGAACAAATTGAAAAATTAAATTAATAAAAGTTATGGGTTTTTACCAATTCGAACGTACGCAAAAAATAAAAGCATCTAAAAAAGAGGTGTGGGATTTTGTATCTTCCCCCGCTAATTTAAAAAAGATCACACCTGCTTATATGGGTTTTGATATCACGTCTAACAATGTGGCAGAAAAAATGTATGAGGGGATGATTATAAGCTATATTGTTAAGCCTGTGTTTAGTATTAAAACCAAATGGGTAACAGAGATCACACATATTAAGGATGGTCATTCTTTTATTGATGAACAACGAATGGGGCCATACAAATTATGGCACCACCAACATTTTATAGAGGAAATACCAGGTGGGGTTTTAATGAGAGACATAGTAAGTTATATTCCTCCGTTTGGCTTTTTAGGAGCTATTGCTAATACGTTTCTGATAAAAAGTAAGTTAGAGCAAATTTTTGAATACAGAAAACAAGCATTAGAATCAAAATATGGTGTGTATAATCAATAATCAATAAGGCTATGAAAACAAGTTTGACTGATATAATGAATTGGAACAAACGCTTCCGTTTAAAGTTTGTTAACTCAATTTCAGGATATAAAGCTGTTCACTTAATTGGAACAAAAGCTGAAAATGGAGATACTAATTTGGCAATATTTAATTCAATTGTTCATATTGGATCTTCGCCTCCTTTGATTGGCTTTATTATGAGGCCGTTGACTGTGGAAAGAAATACATATACCAATATTAAGGCTACTGGTTATTATACAATTAATCACGTGCATAGATCTTTTTTAAAGCAGGCTCACTACACGTCTATTAAATTTCCTAGCTCTACATCTGAATTTGATAAATGCAATTTGACACCTGAGTTTTCAGACTCCTTTTCTGCTCCTTTTGTAGGTGAAAGTAAAATCAAACTAGGATTAAAGTTAGAAAGTGATATCGAAATTGACGCGAATGGTACACGCTTAATTGTTGGTGAAGTGCAAGAAGTATTTATAGAAGACAACTTTGTTGAAGAGGATGGTCAAATTGATTTAGAACAAGCAAAGGATATCTGTGTAACAGGACTAAATCAATATTCTGTGGTATCAAAGACGGAAAAAATGCCGTATGCTAGGTTGTCAGAGGTTCCTGATTTTAGAAGAAAAAAACGCCCTGATAATGTAGTTTTTGATAAAGAAACGCAATCCTATAATGCGAATTTATTAGCTTATGGAACTAATGTTGGAGCACCTAGTATTTTAGCAAAGGGTCTGTCTAGATGGATTAATACTAATGTAAACAGTTTCAATCATTCATTTAAAAATAAGATAGAATTAATTAAAGAAGAATATCAAGTATTAATTGAAGAGTACGAGATAAATGATATGTTATATAAGGCAAATATGAACTTTGAACCTATCATTGGAAAGGAGTATTATTTATATTTTTCTGATAAAAATGGAGAAAACTTTTTATCCATTATACCACCAGATAGTTGGGGAATGGAGCATCTTGGGGCATTTGTTTTAAATGCGGATAAAATTTGGAAAAAAACAGAATATGAATCGAGATAGTAAAAAAAGTATTAGACCAATAATTGAAGGGATTAACGCCATTTCAAATAAAAGTATTGAAGAACGTTTTCAGAATGAAACATTAAGACCTATTATAAAGTTGCAACATGAATTATTAGTATCCTATTTCAAAAATTATCTAATTTCAAAGAAATTTAAATTTCAAGGCGTGTCTAATTTAAAGAAACTAGAACTAATTTCAACAGTTTTTAAAAAAGACAATGCCTTTAAATCAGAATTGAAAGGAATTGTAATTGGACATTTTACGACACAAGAGTTTACTTTATATTGTAATACTAAAAGCGATTTTAATAAAAGAATATTGACAATAATACAACAAAGAATTACCAGTATTATTGATGTGTTTTAAACTTTGTTTTGAATATTTATTATAGAGTAATATTAAATTTAATTCTTGAAGACTAAAACTCAGGTTTTTTATGAAACGACATATTTTCTTTCGTTTCTGGATGTGTAAATTCTAGCGTATCTGCATGTAAATGCAAACGTTTAGATTTTGTACCATATAAGTCATCACCAACAATTGGTGTATTCAGTCCTAAGTTGTGAGACGCATGTACACGCAGTTGATGTGTTCGTCCAGAAATAGGGTAGAAGTGAACTTTTGTTTTCCCATCTTTACGTTCAATTACTTCCCAGTTTGTTTTTGACGGTTTTCCATATTCAAAACAAACCAATTGTCTCGGTCTGTCATCTAAATCAACCCTAAGTGGCAAATCTATAGTGCCGTTATCTTTAGTTATAATACCATCCAATAAAGCCGTGTATCTTTTTTTTATTGTTCGTTTAATAAACTGACTTTGCAATGCTTTGTGGGCTTTTTTATTTTTGGCTAACACCAATAACCCAGATGTAGACATATCTAATCGGTGGATAATAATTGGACCAGTAATATTTTTAATTTGATGTTTAATTCTAGTGTAAACTGAATCTTTAATGTCAATACCAGGTACTGATAAAAACTCCTCAGGTTTGTAAATAACAATCAAATGATCATCCTCAAAAATTGTTTCAAGCTCTTTACCAATGGCAGGGTTTTCTAGTAGTGGATTTTTATCCATGTCAATACCATTTAACATATGTGCTAAAATGGGTTTACACTTACCTTGACAAGCTGGGTAAAAGTGTTTGTGTTTTCTTATTTCTTTATTTGGTGATTGTCCCCACCAAAACTCGGCCATGGCAATTGGTTTTAAACCGTTTAAAAAAGCATATTGTAATAACTTTGGTGCAGCACATTCACCAGAACCTGCCGGTAGATTTTGAACGGGCGTATCCGCAAATAATTGAGATAAGTTTTTTATTTCTTTTTTTGAATTTAAAAAGTGGTATTGATCCGAAATGTATTGCTGTAAGGCTATTGATTTGTTTTTGCGTTGTGTTTTTAAGTCTGCTATGTGATTTTTTAAAACAGATAGTTTTTCTTTAATTGGATTTAAAGTGTGTTCCCAAAAGCGATTTACATTATTAAAAAAATGTTTAGCTTTTAAACTCTCTTTGCTCAAAGTGTTTTCAAAATCAGTATAGACTTCTGCTGATAACTCAATTTTTGCTTTATCTCTTCTTAAATCTCTTTCGTTTTTGGTTGTTTTTAAGTCCTCTTTTTTCTCACGAATATCTAAGTCTGCTTTTTCACCTTTTGATTTATAAAGCGCAATTAATTCCAAATAGTCAGTACTGTTTTCTAAACTGTCTATTTCAACACTCATGTCATTTAAAACACCTTTCTCTTGTAAATAATAGGAATCTTTAACAAGCATATCATAAACAGGAGGAATAAATTGTTTGTGACGGTTTGTTTCTGCTAGTTTTCCTGAAACTGCAGTAATGTATCCAATTTCGTTCTGCTTGTTTTGCACCACTAAAACGCCAAACATTTTACCAATAGCCATTCCTTTTTTAGTCCCATCTAATCCGAAATTATGGTCAAAATCCGTTTGTGTTTTCAAATAATTCTGAACTTCATTAGTCGCTATTTCACATAAAATATGTGGCTCATAATAAAAAGGAAAAGTAAACGTATTGGGTAGTTTTATCTCAGTAATAGGAGTCGAGAAATAGTGAAAATGTTTTAGCAAAATAAGTTGAGTTAAATTCTGAACAAATATACTTTATTTTGAGATAGGATTTAGTTGAAATGTGTTGCAACAAATTTAGATGCTCTAAATATAAGTTACTAGCATAGCACTGAAAAATAATAAAATTTGGTATAAACGTATTTTTAGGGGCTTAAAATTAGGAATAAAAAATTACGCCTTAGCCCATACTAATTCTTTTTTTAAGGCTTCAAACATATTAAAAACAATAGGACATATTTCGTAGTTTTGAAGTAATTCATGTGTACGTGTCACAAATTTATCTCTATGTAAATAAGGATATTCTCTACACTCTCTAGGTCTGTCTAAATAGACTTTACATGCGTTTCCATCTAAGTTTTTACATGCAAATTCCTTTAAATATTTAAATGCTTGTATATTTTCAGGTTCAACAAATGGTTTTAAAGCCTCATCTGTAGCAACTGGCCTAAGGTTATTACAACAATTTCCACACGCTAAACAATCAATTTTAGGCGTAATACTATCACTAAGTCTGTGGACAATAGTATCAACTTTATCAGAATCTTGAATTTTTAAAAAAGTGGCAAAAGAATTATTTTCTTGCTGTTTTTGTATTGCTGTTTCTGCAATGGTTTTTAAATTGATTTCTAAGTTCATAACAGTTATGTATTAGTGACGTTGGTATAAGCCTAAGCTAAATAGTGTAAGAGTGTTTCACAAGAACGGCATTCTTTTTATCAATCTATGGTATTAACAAATAAATTACTTCTAAATTGATGGTTGGCATAAAAAGGGTTAATGCTTTTTTCACACTAAAACCAATCTAATTACTAGCCATGTTGACTATGTTAATATCAATAATTATGAGTAGTCAATTTAGGTGAATTACTTTGAAAAGGATTTGACTTTAGACATCCAAATGGTAATAAATACACTTCCAATAACTCCTGGAGTAAACCAATTCCAAACACCAGGAAGAATGTTATTTACAACGAAAAATGCAGAAACTGCAGCAATATATCCACCTGTCATTTTTCCTAAATGAAGCTTAAGCCAATTCTTTTTAAGGTTTGCTTTGTTTTTAAATGCAATTAAATCTTTTATCCCAAATACTAATCCAATGAATCCAAATATTAGAAGTACAATATATATTTTACCTTGAAAAATCAATGGATACAAAATCATTGTAGCTCCTGTTATTAGAATGATTAAAGAAATTATTTTATCAATTTTTAAATTGAAATGGATATTTTTAAAATTCAAACTTCTGTAACCACTTATTAAAAAGTATGTACTAAATATACCAATTGAAAATAAAAACGGATTCTCGTGATCAGGTAAAATGGAAATAATAAAGGCCATTAATGCAGATGTTAGCATAGCATAGTAAAAAAGTAGTCCAGATTTTTTATGAACGTTTTTTCCTTTTTTTACAATTAATGCAACTCCACCAGCTAAAAGTGCAATTCCACCAAATGCTGCGTGAATATATATTAAAGTTTGAATAATTTTTTCGAATTCCATATTGTACTTTTTAAATTTCATCAAAATGAACCTTCATGCCTTCATGGGATGACTTGAAACCTAAGCCTTCATAAAATTTAATAGCATCAGGTCTTTTCTTATCAGTGGTTAATTGTAATAGATGAGCGTTTTTTTCTTTGGCTCTATTAATAGCTCATTGAAAGATTATTTTCCCAATCCCTAATCCTCTTTTGTCTTTTCTAATTCTAACTGCTTCAATTTTAGCTCTTATTCCACCTTGATAGCTAAGGTATTGAATAAATGTTAATTGCAGTGTTCCTGTTAGCTCTTTTTTATCATTTTCAATAACAATCAACTCTTGATTTTTATCTGAGTTTATATTCTCAAAAGCTTTTAAGTAGTCAAGGAGTAATTGTGTTTGAAAATTTTCTCGTAGTTGCCCTAGTTCATCATCAGTAATCATCTTTACAACTATTCGAATATCTTGTATTGTTGCTTTCTAAAATTCATAATGAAGTTAAGTTACCCTATTAAATAGTACTCTAAATTTATTGCTTCCTATAACGGTTGGCAGAGTTTATGAGTTACAAGGTAATAAATAACAATGAAATTAAAGGAACATTTTTAGTCCTTTAATTTCATCTCTAATTATGTCAATGTACAAGAGTTAGTTATAAAATTGTACCAGTGTCCTCCTCGTATTCGATTAACTCAGCTAAAGATTGTTCAGCGATTTTCATTTTTTTATCATAAAAGTATGTGTTGGACCAAAGCGTTAATGCAATTATTACCACAATTGCAATTGATACCATAACTTACATATAAGTGTCTTGTAGCATGCTGTAAATATTCTGGTCAAGTAAACCTTTTAAAAGAATAGGCGCTACAGTTATAGTATAAAAAGGTAACATTAAGTATTCTGTTTTTCTAAATTTCAAAACTAAGACTTTAGTTTTAGCAATTTTTTTTTGGAGTGTAACAATACTTGAGTTGTCATAATCTAAATTCAACATGCGCTTAATTCTAATTAGCCCCATAGCTATAAAACCAATAGCAAAACCTAATGAAATAAAACCGGGATTTCTAAATGTTGCGTGATCAAACATTTTAAAGAACAATATTAATACATAGGTTGTTACTGCAAATAGAAAGCTCGTGTTTAATAGTTCCATAACTAAAGGTTTGTTCATTTCCTTTTTGGCATTGTTTAAATTAATTCTTCTTAACAAGCTTTCATTTAATTTTTAATTCTTGTCTAATTTCTGGTTGTGTGATGTCCAAGCATCTTTTAAAGCGTCTAATTCCATAATGCTAATTTTTTTAAATTGTTTTTAATCCTTTGCATTTTTGTAACCACATTGGATTCTGAAATACCCAATACTTCAGCTATTTCTTTATACTTGAAATTGTCGTGATAAAGTAAAATTAAGGCTTTGTCTAATTCGTTTATGTTTTCTATGAAGTCTAATTCCATTAAGTATATATATTATAGAATTTAGCTATTAGTGTATTCAAGTGAGTTAACTATGAGTGATGTACTAGTTAAGTTTTATTCATACAAGTGTAAATATATTTTCTTTAAATGGGAAATTGAATCGATTTTTATAGATGAGGAATAGTATTTAAAGGGGCTATGTTTTCCATAGGACTGAGGTGAATAGTTATTGTAGCTTGAAATGCCTTTGTTACTCTTTTAATAGAGCAGCATATAAAAATAATATATTATTTTGTTTAACTTTTAGTGTAAATGATTAAACATTCATTATGTTTGTATAGCAGTATGTATACTACATGGTTTTATTTTAAGTGTAAGGGTGCTGATTTTCTATGAAAGAAATCAAGCAGCTGCTTATGATACGTTAGTCAAGTGATAAATAAAAATAAGCGTATATTTTATTTATTGAATAATATAGTAGTTTGAGTAATATAAAGGTTTACAGATTTATCTTAATTCCTATTAATAAAATGGCAGATATAAAAAAAAATACAGAAATTGATTTAGATCGTATTATTGAAATGGCCTGGGAGGATCGTACACCTTTTGAAGCTATTTTGTTTCAATTCGGCTTGGCTGAAAAAGAGGTGATTAAAGTAATGCGCGGTAACCTTAAAAATTCAAGCTTTAAGCGTTGGCGAAAAAGGGTAAATAGTGGGCCCAGTCAGAAACATTTAATGAAACGTAATCCAGATATTACACGTTTTAAATGTTCACGTCAACGGTCAATTTCAGGTAATAAAATAAGTAAACGATAAATATTTTGGTTGAAAGACAAGTGCACACCTTATTAATAAAGAATACTTTTAAAAGTAAGTTTAAGATAGTATCTAACTATTTATGAAAAGAAAAACGATAAATATTGTTTGGTTAAAACGTGATATTAGATCACAAGACCATCAGCCTTTATTAAGAGCTGAGGAAGCTGGCATTTCTTATCGTATTATTTACTTATTTGAACCCAAACTGATTAGGTATCCAGATACAAGTCCAAGGCATTTAAAGTTCATATATTATTCTATCTTAGACTTAAATAAATCATTAGCACAATTCAACAGAGGTGTAGATGTTTTTTACGGAGATGCTATTGACGTGTTTCAATATTTAAATGAAATTTTTGATATAAAAAACATATTTAGTTTTCGTGAAAGTGGTATTAAGATTAGCTATGACCGTGATAAAAGTCTAAAAATATTTTGTACACAACATCAAATTAGATGGAAGGAATCACAAAGAGATGGTATTTTAAGGGGGATAAAGAACCGAGATGATTGGAATAAAAAATGGCACGCAGCTATGCATATTCCAATTATTAAAAATAAATATTCAAAATCACAAGATAAAAAACTTGAGCATGACTTTCGATTACCTAAGAAACTTGAAAAACAATTAAGAGAATATCCTAAACAATATCAACCTGCAGGTGAACATAATGCCATCCGTTATTTAAAGTCATTTACGGATAAAAGAGGTTTTAATTATCAAAGACATATATCAAAACCTACAGAGAGTAGGCTAGGCTGTAGCAGATTATCACCTTATTTAGCTTGGGGGAATATTAGTGTAAAACAGGCTTTTCAATACATTGGAACACACCCTAACGGAAGGAAAAATAATAAAGCTTTTTCTGCCATGCTGACAAGACTGCATTGGCACTGTCATTTTATTCAAAAATTTGAAGTGGAGTGTAGCTATGAAACGCATTGTATTAATAGTGGTTATGAATTATTAGAACACGAAAAGAATGATACTTTTATCAAAGCTTGGAAAACAGGTTCAACTGGTTATCCGTTGATTGATGCTTGTATGCGAGCCGTTCAAGAAACCGGTTGGATTAACTTTAGAATGCGAGCCATGGTGGTTTCTTTTTTAACCATGAATTTAGATCAAGATTGGCGAGAAGGTACTTACCATTTGGCTAGGATGTTTTTAGATTATGAACCAGGAATTCATTTTCCACAGTTTCAAATGCAAGCAGGAACGACAGGTATAAACACGGTTCGTTTATATAATCCTGTTAAAAATTCGCAAGAGCATGATCCGGAAGGAGTATTCGTTAAAAAATGGATTCCCGAACTTGCTAATGTGCCTATGGTTCATATTCATGAACCTTGGGGAATGACTCAAATGGAACAATCCTTTTGCGGTGTTATGATGGGGGAAGATTATCCATTACCTATTGTAAACCTTCAGGAAAGCGCTAAAAAAGCGAGAGATAAAATTTGGGGGCATAAAACGCATCCTGCTGTTGAAAAAGAGAAAATGAGTTTATTATTAGCGCATGTAAATATGAGAAAAAATGACTTACACTAAAGAAGAAATAGATAATATGGAGAGTGTATTACGATTAAAAATCGTAAACTTAGTTACGGGAATTAAGACTGTAAACTTAATTGGTACAGTAAATAGTAATACCAATTTAGCTATATTTAGTTCTCTAGTACATTTAGGCAGTAATCCTGCGCTTTTAGGTTTGATTTCTAGAAGGCAGCATTCAGAATTTGGACATTCGTATAGTAATATTAAAGAAAATGAAGTCTATACGATTAATCATATTCATTTAGAATTTATTAAAAATGCACATTATACATCTGCCAAATTTAGTAGAGATATATCAGAGTTTGAACATTGTAAACTAACTGAAGAATATAGAGAAGATTTTAAAGCACCTTTTGTAAAAGAGAGTAACTTTAAAATAAGAATGCGCTTTCAAGAAGCGGTTGATATAAAGATTAATAACACTGTTTTAATTATTGGAGAAATTGATCACATTATTCTTTTTGACGAATACTTAGTAGATGGTGAAGTTAATTTGGAATTATTTAATTGTGAAGCTATATCAGGCTTAAACAGTTATTATACATTAAAAAAAGTTGGATAGCCTTCCGCATATTAATGTTAAATACTTTCCTAAAATAGAGTAATGAAGAAACAACATCTCCCTCAAAAAGTATGTTTGGTTTGTAAACTGCAGTTTACTTGGCGTAAAAAATGGGAAAAGAATTGGGATGAGGTAAAATATTGTAGTGAACGTTGCAAAAGAAATAAATGTATTTAATGAAACAAATCAATCTAATTTTTCCAAATCAATTATTTCAGGAGTCTCCACTTTTTGAAGTGAATGCACCTTTTTATATAGTTGAAGAATTTTTATTTTTTAAGCAATACAAGTTTCATAAACAGAAAATTGCTTTTCATAGGGCAACAATGAAAAGGTATGCCGATTACCTTCAAAAAGAAAAAAATAGTCAAGTGCATTACATTCAGTCTACTGAAGATATTTCAGATGTTAGATTATTGATCCCTGAATTAAGGCGACAAGGTATTGAAAAAATAAATTACATAGACCCTGTAGATAATTGGCTTCAAAAAAGGCTAAATGACGGTGCTAGTAATAATAGAATTAAAACGCAGAAATATGTTTCACCTTTATTCTTAAACTCTAAAGAGGATTTAGTTACGTTTTTTAGAAAGGATAAAAAGAAACACCATCAAACTACTTTCTACATTGAACAACGTAAAAAGTTAAATATTTTAATGGATCCTGACGGAAAACCAACCGGAGGTAAGTGGACGTTTGACAGTGAAAATAGGAAAAAGTATCCTGCCAAAAAAACACCACCTTCAATTCAGTTTCCTGATGTAGACACTTATTATGAAGAAGCCAAAGACTATGTGTCAAAAAACTTTTCAAGTCATTTAGGTAGCCTAACTCCATATTCATTGTATCCCACTAGTTTTGATGCAACAACAGACTGGCTGAATCAATTTTTTGAGCAACGTTTTATAGAATTTGGTGTTTATGAAGATGCTATTGTTGCAGAAAACTCTATTCTGAATCACAGCGTATTAACACCTATGCTTAATGTTGGTTTAATAACTCCTAAAGCTATTATTGATGCCTGTTTGAAGTACGCACAGGAAAACAAGATACCAATTAATTCTACAGAAGGGTTTGTGCGACAAATTATAGGGTGGAGAGAGTTTATAAGAGGGATATATGAAAGCAGAGGTAGTGAAGAACGTACAACTAATTTCTGGAATTTTAAAAAGAAGATACCAGCTTCCTTTTATGACGGAACGACAGGTATTGCTCCAATCGATAAGACGATTAAAAAAGTATTAGAAACAGGGTATTGTAATCACATAGAACGATTAATGATACTTGGTAATTTTATGATGCTTTGTGAATTTGACCCAGATGAAGTTTACAGGTGGTTTATGGAGTTATTTATAGATTCCTATGATTGGGTTATGGTGACGAATATATATGGTATGAGTCAATTTTCTGATGGAGGGTTGATGGCAACCAAACCTTATATTAGCGGGAGTAACTATGTAATGAAGATGAGTAATTATAAAAAAGGAGAGTGGCAGCCAATTTGGGATGGCTTATTTTGGAGATTCATGCACGTCCATAGAGAATTCTTTTTATCTAACCCAAGATTAGGGATGCTTGTGCGCATGTTTGATAAAATGCCTTTAGAGAAGCAGAAATTCCATATCGATAAGGGTAACCTATACTTAAAGTCACTTACCTAATTAAAATTGAAAACATGAATAAGAAAGAGTATAAAATACATATTATTGGTGCTGGAGTTAGCGGACTTATAGCAGCTAGAGTTTTAGAAGATAATGGATATGCCCCAATTGTTATTGAGGCTTCGGATCGTGTTGGCGGCAGGTTAAAAACGGATATTATATCTGATTTTTATTTAGATCATGGTTTTCAAGTTTTATTAACAGCATATCCTGCCGTTCAAAAATATCTTGACTTTGAGGCTTTAGATTTACAGTTGTTTTTACCAGGTGCTTCTATTTTCAAAAATAAAAAGCAAAAAGTAATAGGTGACCCTATAAAGGATTTGTCTTTATTATTCCCAACTCTGTTTTCTGGAATAGGAAACTTCACTGATAAACTTAAAATTTTGAGGTTGAATAAGCAGTTAAAGAAGAAAAGTATATCTAATATATTTATAGAAAAAGAACAAACAACCTATTCGTACTTATTAGATTTTGGTTTTTCAAATGAAATTATCACCGAATTTTTTAAACCTTTTTTTAGCGGTATTTTTTTGGAAACAAAACTTGAAACATCAAGTAGAATGTTTGAATTTATTTATAAAATGTTTGGTGAAGGCTCTGCAGCCATCCCAAAATATGGAATTGGGGAGGTGCCAAAACAATTGTTTCAGAATCTTAATAATACAAAATTTATATTCAATAGAAAAGTGACATCTGTAAATGATAGAGAAATTATACTAGATGATACAACAGTATTAGAAAGTGATTTTACTATAATAGCTACTGAATCAAGCGATTTAATCTCTAATTTAAAACTTCAGCCAGCTGAATGGAATTCATGCTATACATTATATTTTGTAACTCAAAGTAGGGTTATTAGTAAACGATTAATTGGACTTGTACATAAAGAGGGAGCGCTTATAAATAATTTTTTTTACCATACTAGTCTTAATTTATCATTAAAACCTGTTGAAGAACTACTTTCTGTAACCGTTATTGATAAACAGAATCTTGGAGATAAGGCATTAATTGAAAGGGTAAAAGCTGAATTGAACGAAATTTGCGGTATTGATGATGTTGTTAGGTTTATAAAGTACTACAATCTACCAAAATCTTTACCAAAGTTAAGTAATTTGAAGTATGAAGTATTGCCATCTGAAACAGGTTTAACAAAAAGTTTGTTTTTAGCTGGGGACACTCAATTGAATGGCTCATTAAATGCAGCTATGATTTCTGGTGAAAGAGCTGCATTAGGTGTCGTAGAAACAATTTCAAATACTGTATGTTAAAATAGAAAATGTGTTTTGGTTGGCTTATTTATTATGCTTAACCCAAATCAATTCTTCTGTATTGTATCCGATTGCTTTGGCAATATTTAAATATTTACTTTTAATGTGATGAGGGATATTAGTATCACGTGATAGAATCCATAAGTAATCTAGACTTGAACCGGCAACTAGAGCATATTTATATTCTGAATCGACTGCAATTATATTATATCCACCATAGAACGGACCAAAAAATGAGACTTTAAGCGATCCTATTTCTTCACCATTAATAAACTTTGCTTTACCTATAGATTGACTCCATTTTTGTTTCTTTGTATTATATCCTTTATTATCAACTTTAAGTGTTCCGTTTTTATTTATTGAATAGTTAGCAGTGGTGTTATTTAAATTTTTTTCAAATTTGAAATCTAATCTTGCTATTTCATACCATTGTCCTAGATATTTTTCTTTTTCAAAGTTTTCTATTGCTACCGCTCCTATAGGTATTGTTGAGCAAGAATTAAAACTTATTGATATGATGAGAGTAAATACAAATAAGGCTAATTTTAATTTTTTCATGTTTTATTTTAATTGGTTATGAGTTGTTTAGCAAATTAATTCTTTTGGGTAGTGTAATACAATATAGTAATGTTTCTTATTTACGATATGTATTAAGAGTTATCTTAGTTCAATTTTATCTATTAAAAGCTTAAATTTTTCGTTCTTCTTATTACCAATTAAAAATGTAATTTCTTCAAAGTATTCAGACTGAAAGTTTGGTTTATCAAGTCTTCTTCCTCTGAATGACGGATACATCTCTTTAAGAGGTATTTCTATTTCTTGCCATTCACCTGTAGTGTTAAATGTGCTAATGTATGAGTAATATTCTTCAGAATTAGTTTTAATTCTGAATTGATATTTTTTACCATCACCTTTAAGTTTAATAAACACGCTAGAATATTGCTTTATTGCTTGTCTTTTGAATTTGTAATGCACAGAAGAGAAACCACCATTATTCTCTAATGAAACTTTTCCTTCAAAGAGTCCTAAGCCTTCAGTGCTTAATTTAAATGTACTAGATGATTTTCCACCCATTACAATGTCATTTACAATTGACCAGTTTTTAAGGTCCGATTTTTTGTTAAAATCAAAAATTAGGCATGAAGGTGTTGATGGTAACAATGTCATAATTAAAATTAAATAGTTCATAATAGTGTATTTATTTTATTTTTGAAAATCCGCCATCTACATGAATTATTTGCCCGGTTATCCAAGATGATTTAGGACTTAGTAAAAAGACTGCTGCTTCAGCTACATCTTTCGCGCTACCTACTTTTTTTAATGGATTTTTTTCAGAATGAAATTTTATTTTTTCATCTGTGTTTAATAATTTATGTGATAATTTGGTATTTGTAAGTGATGGGGCTATTGCATTTACTCTAATTGTGGGTGATAATTCTGCTGCTAATGACCTAGTTAAACCTTCAATTGCACCTTTAGATATTGAAACTTGTGAGTGAAAATTAAAGCCAGTTTGCACGGCAATACTTGAAAATAATAAGATAGATGAATCTATACTCTTTTTTATGTTTGGTAACAAGTCTTTAATTATTTTTGTTGCTCCTAAAACTTGTAGTTTAAAATCTTCTATGAAGTCTTCCTCTTTAAATCTGTGAAATGGTTTTAAGTTAATGCTACCTGGGCAATAGACTAAGCCATGAATCTCTTTAGGTAAATTATCAATATTCAAACTATCTGTTTTAGCATCTAGCTTAATGTATTTTACATTCTGTCTGTCTTTAACTTCATTTGTGTTATAAGTCGCAATAATATTTTCTCCTTGTTGCTCAAGTAAATTGACAAGTTTTTCACCAATACCAGAGGAACCTCCAATAATTATATAATTTCTCATTTTTAAATAGTTTGATTACATTTATCTTTTGGTTATTGTTCAATGCAGGGGGGTAATAATTTAATTCACAAGTGTAATCTTATACTTGTATTTTATGATTTCTTAAAAAGAAGTTGATTTTAAGAGTTACCTTTAGAGTTTGTTTTATTTTCAGTTGTCATAGCCTGATTTTCAGTTTTTTTTTGAATATCGTGTTGTCTCGATATCATTCTTAAAAGGAAGAAAATATAGGTTGAGAATATACAGAACCCTATTATAAAAAGTGTTAAATTTTCCATAGTTAGTCGTTTTTAACAAGTCTGATAAATATTGCGAAAGATAAAATAGACGGCACCCAAATTCCAACATATACTCCTTCTTGTTTTTGACCATTAAACCATAAAGATACGGATAGTAAAAAACTTATAAATGCTAATATAACTGGGTAATATTTTTCTAAAAATTTCATCATGTGTTGTTTTATTATTTATACATAAACAAATGTAAGTTATTTTGTTTAATAAAACAATTGAAAAGTTAAACAAAGTAACGCTATTAGATTTTTAGTGTTTTAATTTTTTGTTTAGTATTGTGAAAAAAGATAGTTTTATTCAGTTAGTAAGTGTAATGAATCTGATTAAGTTTTTATGTATATAGTAACAAGGTGATAATTATAATTCATTAATATTTAAAGTGATTGGATGTGTTATTTCCTTTGTATTTTAAGTAGATAAACGTTAGGATATTTTAAGGTGTGATTTACAACCTGAATTTTCAATTATGGATTTATTTGTATTAAAATAGTAACAATTAAAAAAACTGCATACTCGATATTAGATTTAGCAATCGTGTCAAAAGGAAAATATTTGGGCGAAACATTTGACCATTCATTGGCACTTTCTCAAGTAGCAGATGCTTTTGGATATAAACGATTTTGGTTAGCAGAGCATCATAACTCAGATGCAATTGCAAGTAGTGCAACATCTATTTTAATTGGTAAAATTGCAGAAGTAACTGAACGCATTAGAGTAGGATCTGGTGGAATCATGTTACCTAATCATTCTCCTTTGATTATTGCAGAGCAATTTGGTACGTTGGGTATTTTATATCCAAATCGTATTGATTTAGGTTTGGGACGTGCGCCAGGAACAAATCAAGAGACTGCAGCTGCTATACGTTCTGATTTTTAAAAAGCAGCCATGTCTTTTCCGAATGAAGTAGACAAGATTCAAACTTATTTTTCAACTGATAATTCTGCTAATAAAGTGAGGGAAAATGTAGCAGAAGGTATAGAAGTTCCACTTTATATTTTAGAATCAAGTACAGATAGCGCTCATTTGGCAGCTAAAAAAGGATTGCCTTATGCATTTGCAAGCCATTTTTCGACAACACACATAATGAATGCTTTAGATATTTACCGTAGTGAATTTAAACCGTCATCAGTATTGGATAAACCATATACAATGGCAGGTGTAAATATTATTGTGGCAGATACAGATGAGGCAGCAGAACGTATTTCGACTTCTCTTTATGAACGAGTTATTGGTATACTTACTGGTGAAAGAAAATGTATGCAGCCGCCTGTTGATATGACAGATGAAGTACCTAATTTAAGTCAGTATCCAGCGGTTCAGTAAATGCTAAAATATTTATTTATAGGAAGTAAGGAAACGGTTAAAAAACATGTGAAAGGGTTTATAGAAGCGACAAAAGTTGATGAACTTATTGTCGTGACTAACATTTATGATGGGGTAGATCGTATAAAATCTTATCGTGCATTCGCTGAAATTATGTAAGAATTAAATAGTGAAGCGTAATTAAAGCTTCAATATCTTAAAATATAGTATTAGAATCAGGTTTGATACTGTGATTATTTTAGTTTTAACTTCTTAAAACTTCCTATGTTCTCTAGCATTCCTTTAAAGATAAAGCCATGAAAAGGAAATACTGCATACCAGTATAATCTACCAGCTAAACCTAAAGGTCTAAAAGTTGCCGTTTGATGAATTTCATTATTAACAATTTTAAACTCTAACCAAGCTTCTCCAGGTAGTTTCATTTCTGCAAATAAGAGTAAACGGCCTTCTTCTTTATTAGCATATAATACCCGCCAAAAATCTATAGAATCACCTACGTTAATAGAGTAGGGATTAGTTCGACCTCTCCTAAGTCCAACACCTCCAAATATTTTATCAATAAACCCTCTTATTTTCCATAGCCAGTTTCCGTAATACCAACCAGTGTCGCCCCCAATGCTCCATATCTTATCTATTGAAACGTCACGATTTTTAAAAACTATAGTCCTGTTATCTTTAAAACAACCAAAAGCGGGTACTTGTATAAAATCAGAGATGTTAAAATTTAAGCCACTACTAGAATAAGCATCTTTCCAGCTTGATATTATTTCGTTGCTTTCAATTTTATTAAAAGCCCTTTTTAAAGCATTTTTATAACTTAATGGTGTTATACCAAGTATTGTATTCAATCGATTGTCACGACAAACCACTTCTATTTTCATACTGAAAACTAAGGATGTCGCAAGTTTGTATGAAGTAGATGTCACAAAATATAGCCAATATGAAGAAAGTTTAGGTGTCATAACTGGAACAACGAAAATTTTTCTTTTTAAATGTCTCACTTTTCCAAAATCAAGTAGCATATTTTTATATGACAATATATCTGGCCCTCCGATATCAAAATTTTGATTAAACGTTTTTTGATTGAATAATGATTTGGAAAGAAAGGCTAATACATCTGAAATTCCAATAGGTTGACATTTAGTATAGAGCCATTTGGGTGTTATCATAACAGGTAGTTTTTCAACTATATCTCTTATGATTTCAAAAGAAGCGCTTCCTGACCCTATAATAATACCAGCCCTTAATGCCGTGAAGTTATACTCTCCTTTACTAAGTTCTATTTCTACATTTTTTCTAGATGTTAAATGCTTAGAGAGTTCCGATTCATTTACAATGCCACTTAAATAAATAACGTGATTTACTGTCGTTTTTTTTAGTGCATTTCTAAAGTTTATTGCCGATTTTTCTTCCAAAGATTGATAATCTCCAGTTGATGACATGGAATGCACCAAATAATAAGCAGCATCAATATCTTCTGGAATATTTTCTAATGAATTTTCATCTAGTAAATCTAACTTAAGGACAGTAATGTTTTTCTTTAAAGATTCAGGGGGGCTAAACCTTTTAATATCTCTTACACAGCAAATGACTTCATGCCCTAAGTCAATTAGAACGGGTAGTAATCTCTTACCTATATATCCTGTTGAACCTGTTAGTAGTATTTTCATTTAATTACTATTATTAGTATGATTGAATAGTACTAAAATAGTAAAATAATGCGAATAATATAGAGATTCAAATACTTTTTTTCGCTTTGATATACTTTTGTTTTTAAACATATTATTAATAGATTTAAGATAAAATTTAGGCTTTTTAAAATTACACAGTGTCTAACTTAAAAAGTACTTGTGAAACTTACTTTTGATACAATTTATTAATCACAAGCAGGGAATCCCATTTTATCTAATTCATTAAAATCATTAATGTACCCATTAACACCATCAATGGTTAAATATATAAACCTTTTATTTTTAGCTTTGATTATATAGTAGAATTTTATCACAGTCCCTATTTCTAAAGTTATTACTTTTGAAGTAGATTCTGTATCAGGTTTAGAATATAATTTAACATCTGTATTTGTTAAATAATCACTGAATTTGTTTAGCGTTATTAAGTTTGATTTACCAGCATTTACTGGCGTTTTATCTAATTTCAAAGGTGTTGATTCTTGATGCCCATCTGTTACTCCATTACCAAAAAAAGGATGATATTCTAAAATTTCAAATCCACACCAACCACTATGGTTTGTCGTCTCAATGAAATATACACAATCATTACACTGTTGTTCTGAATTATCTTCCTCTATTAAACCTTTTTGCAGAGCATAAATTAATTTTGTTTTCATGTAGGTGTCTTCCGAAAATGAACCATTTATACTTATTGCCTTTGTTAAGGGTGATAAAGATCCAGATTCACTAAACCCAAATAGATTCACATCTCCGTTACAATTGGAACATGATGGATTGTCTATTTTATTTATAACTAGTACATCTCCAATTCCTTCTAAATAGACTGAACTAGGTGTGATGTTACTCCAAGAATCAAATGTTACTGGATAATTTTTTTGATAAATAACAGTATTGTTTTCATCATAAATTGAATATGAGATATCAGCTGATTCACAATAATCACAATCATTTTCATTTTTAAAACTTAATCTATCAACGATAACTTTTACATACCTTTTCTCTTGAGTTGATATCAATAAACTATCAAATGTTACCTTTTCAATTCTTTGCTGTAGTTGCTTCTCTTTGTCAAAATATGTTTTCTCACTAACTCCATCAATATAAAATTCAGGCGTTATTGAGTCTATCAATATAAAGTTCCCCTCAGAATATACCCCATACCCATATCCACAATCATCAGCATTATCATTTGTTCGTATGTAAAGGGTGTCATTTTTAAACTGAAAATTCAGACTACAATTTAAGTCATATTCTTTTGGAGACATTGTATAATTCGCTTCACCTGGACTGTATATATTCATTTGTCCAACAAGTGACCCATTATTATATGAAGGTTCTCCTCTACTTAGATCCAAGTAAAAAAGGAGTGTACTGTCCGAATTAGGATAAACATATATTATACCAGTTTGCCCAGTACCAGAATTTGTCCCGTATGAGTATATTCCGCCATAATTAATAGGTTCTTCAATAAGTTGTATGTTTTCTTTTTCTTTAGTGCTAGATAATTGCGCTAATGTATATTCTAATTCTTGAATTTTAGCATTCTTTTCATTATAGGAGTTGTTGCTATTGCATGCCATTAGTAATAATCCAAATATTGTTATTGTTAATATATTTTTCATTGTGTTTCGGCTTTTATTATTTAATGTTCTTTTAGATGAAAGTCTAGCTTTAATATCGTCTGAAATGGATTCGATTTTTTATCTTTAAATCTATTAATATTTTTTTACTTAATATAATAACTCTTTCTTTATTTTTTTTGTTTTTAATATTGATGTCCAAAACAAAAAATAAATTAACATTATTAAGTGCTTTAAAAGCGTAAAACAGTTGTGATAGCAATGAATGAATCCTCTTGTTTTTGTGGCAAAAATAGATGAGTTTTTTAACTAAAATATAAATAGTAAGTTAAAATGAATTGTTTCACAAAATTAAATTAAATTTGTGATGTGATACCAAAAGAAACCATTGATGAAATTTTTCAAACTGCTCGTGTAGAGGAAGTGTTGGCTGATTTTGTGCAAATGAAAAAATCTGGTTCAAATTACAAAGCAAAAAGTCCTTTCGTAGATGAAAAAACACCTTCATTTATGATTTCACCGGCTAAACAAATTTGGAAATGTTTTAGTTCAGGAAAAGGAGGGAATGTCGTAACGTTTTTAATGGAAGCGGAACACATGAGCTATCCAGAGGCGTTGCGTTGGTTGGCTGACAAGTACAATATTGAAATTAAAGAAGACAAGCAACGTACGCCTGAAGAGATTCAAAATCAGTCTATTCGTGAAAATTTAGCGGTAGTTAATGAATTTGCTAAAAACCATTTTTCTAGAAATTTAACAGAAAGTGAACAAGGTAAAGCGATTGGTTTATCTTATTTTTTGGAACGTGGTTTTAGAGAGGATACCATAAAAAAGTTTGATTTAGGATATTGTTTAGATGAGCCGAAAGGTTTTACAGATGCTGCCATAGCTAAAGGCTATAAATTAGAGTTTTTAGAAAAAGCAGGGTTAACTAAATCAAAAGATGGCCGTCAATTTGACTTTTATAGAGGTAGAGTTATTTTTCCAATTCATTCTATTGCTGGTAAGGTATTAGGGTTTGGAGGAAGAACATTAAAGTCTGACAAAAAAATTGCTAAATATTACAATTCACCTGAAACTGAATTGTACAATAAAAGTAAAATTTTATACGGATTGTACTATGCAAAAAGTGCAATCATTAAATATGATACGTGTTATTTAGTTGAAGGGTATACAGATGTTATTTCAATGCACCAATCTGGTGTTGAAAATGTAGTAGCATCTTCTGGTACGTCTTTAACTGAAGGACAAATTAACTTAATTAAAAGGTATTCGGATAACATTACCATTTTGTTTGATGGTGATGCGGCAGGAATAAAAGCTTCTTTTAGAGGTATTGACATGATTCTTTCGCACGGAATGAATGTTAAAGTGGTTTTGTTTCCTGATGGAGAAGATCCTGATTCTTACGCAAAAGGACATTCTACTGAAGAAGTAAAAGCATATATTGAAGACAGTGCTAAAGATTTTATTGTATTTAAATCTGACATCTTATTAAAAGATGCTGGTAATGATCCCATAAAAAAAGCTGGATTAATTGGAGATATTGTTAACTCAATTTCTTTAATTCCAGATTCTATTAAACAACAAGTTTATATTCAAGAATGTTCGAAAATATTTGATATTAGCGAACAGGTTTTAATGACTGAATTAGCGAAAAGTAAGCAGTTAAAACTTGAAAAAGAACATAAACAAGCTAGGTATAACAAACCAAGAGATCAAGTAAAATCAACTATAAAACCACCGTCAAGGTTTTCTAAACCTCAATCTCAACAACAATCACAAGACGAACCGCCACCAGAAGCTTTAATTCCTTTAGAATATTTAACAGATGCGGAACGTGCAAAATTAGACGCGTATAATAATAGACCTAAGGTTACTGCGCCTCAGCCAATAGTTTTTGATCACTTATATTATCAGGAATTAGATATTATAAGAATTTTATTAAACTATGGTACGTACTCAGTTAAAACTAAAGCTTTAGAAAAGAATGAGAAGGGGAGTTTAGAAGAAAAAATTGTTGAGGTTAGTGTGATTGATTTAATTATTCATGAGTTTGAAAAGGATGAAATTACTTTTGATAATAAAGTGTTTCAGAATATATATGATGAATATAAAAATGGATGTAATGACGATACCTTTCATCTTGAATCGCATTTTACACAACATCAAAATTTAGAAATTTCAAAAGTTGCTGTTGATATTTTAGCAGATACAAAAGAATTGAGTTATAGACTTTGGGGGAAATTTAAAGTAAATATCCCTTCAGAAGTAGATCATTTGGATAAGGCAACAATTGACGTGATGTATTCTTATAAAAGTAGTAAAATGAAATCTGAAATAGAAAAAATTCAAGAGCAAATTTCAACAATGGATTATTCTGAGAATATAGACGATATTTTAATACTAATGGCACAACAAAAGAAGTTTGAGATTGTAAAACTCGCTATGTCTGAAAAATTAGGACGTACAATAATTTAACATATGAATATTTGGACCAACATATTAAATTATCCGTTAATTGACACTGCAGGATTTATTTTTGCACCAATCAATATAATTATATTTTTAGTTATTTATTTAATCGGTAAATTGTTTTTAAAGTATTTAAAACGTTACTTTAAAGTGTTACATATTGACGATAAACAATTTACAATTGAAGGGCGTGAGTTTGCTTTATGGAAGTTGATTAGACAATTTGTCTATTTTCTTATGTTTTACATTAGTTTTCGATCTTTAAAGTTCAATAATCAAGAAATTAATTTTAGTAATGTTTTTGAATTTGATTTCATCAGAATGGGTGAGTTTCATATCTCAGTGTATCATTTGTTTTTGGTTATTGTTGTTTTATTTGTGTCTAAAATGATTTTAAACTTTTTAAAGGTTTACTTATTGAAGCGTGTATCTAAACGTACTAATTTAGATAAAGGAACGGAATATACAATAATTCAAATTGCTAAGTATGTAATTTATACCATTGCAATTATAATAATATTAAGAAGCTTTGGAGTTCAGTTAAGTCTATTTTTAGGTGGTGCAACTGCTTTTTTACTTGCTGTTGGTTTAGGGTTGCAAGATATTTTTAAAGATTTTATTTCGGGGTTGTTATTATTGTTTGAAGGAACAACGAAAGTTGGTGATGTGGTAGAAATAGGTAACACTAATTATAACGAGAATGCAGTAGCTACCATTACCGAAATTAATTTAAGAACATCAAAAGTTAAGACTAGAGAGGGAAAGACGTTGATTTTACCGAATTCAATTTTAACCCATCAATTAGTAAATAACTGGTCGTATGATGATACTTTAACCCGTTTTAATATTCCAGTAGCTGTGGCTTATGATAGTGATATGGATTTAGTTAAAGAAATTTTAATTAAGTGTGCGAGTGAACATCCAAAAGTGAAAAACACAAAACCAGTTTTTGTAATGTTATTAGGTTTTGGTGATTTTGGATTAGAAATGGAATTAGTATTTTGGGCAGATCAAAATTTTGAAATAGAAAAATATAAATCAGAAATACGTTTTACGATTGTAAAAGAATTTAGAACGCACAATGTTGAAATTCCATATCCACAACAAGATATTCATTTAAAGTCTGGAAACTTTGGGGAGTAAAATAATGTAGGAAATCTATAGGTTTAGAGCGTTATTATATGGTGTCTTAACTTATCAATTTGCTTTGATAATTCGTAATCCTTCTCACTCACCGCATTTAAATCATGGGTAACTAATTTGAATGTGATTCGCTTATAATCAAATACTTTAAAATCTGGATGATGGTTCATCTTTTCACAAATTGGAGTGATCAGATTTATAAATTCTATAACTTGTTCAAAGCTATTTAATTCAAATGTTTTTTCTAATTTAGTGTTGACTATTTCCCACATGAATAAGTATTTTTTTTGTTGTCTAAAAGCGTAGCAGTCTAGTATCCTTTTTTATTGTCTAAAATAAAATACGTCAGTCTAGCATCTAACGGTGCAGCGGTCTAGCTTACAATTTTTCCTTTAAAAAAGGTGCTGTATAAGATACTTTACACTTAACTAAGTCTTCAGGTGTACCTTCAAATAATACAGTTCCACCTAACTTCCCACCTTCTGGTCCAATGTCAATAATCCAATCGGCTGATTTTAAAACCTCCATATTATGTTCAATAACGACAATACTATGTCCTAATGCTATTAAACGATTAAAGGCAATTAACAGTTTAGAAATATCATGAAAATGTAAACCTGTAGTAGGTTCATCAAATAAGAATAGAGTAGGATGAATTTTAACTTTAGTACCACCACCTTTAATTAAGAAAGACGCTAACTTTATTCGTTGTGCCTCACCACCAGAAAGTGTACTTGAAGACTGACCTAGTTTCAAATAGCCTAAACCTAAGTCGTATAAAGGTTGTATGCGTTCTAAAATTTTAGCTTCTGTTTTATCTTCTGCTTTAAAAAAGTCAACAGCATCTTTAACTGACAGGTTTAAAATATCGTTAATTGATTTTGATTTATATTCAATCTCTAATGTTTCCGCTTTATATCTTTTTCCTTTACACTCATCACATTGTAATTTGACGTCAGCCATAAATTGCATTGTAATTGTAATTTCTCCTTCTCCTTTACATTCTTCACATCTACCTCCAGGGACATTGTATGAAAAATGGCCCGGTTTTAACCCTCTTATTTTTGCCGATTGTTGTTTAGCAAATAAATCTCTGATGTAGTCAAATGCTTTAACATAGGTAGCCGGATTACTTCTAGACGAACGTCCAATTGGGTTTTGATCAATAATCTCAACCTCTTCAATTGAGTCAATATCGCCACTTAATTTTGTGAACTTTCCTATTTTATTAGAACTTAAGCCTAAGTGTTTTTGTAAAGCAGGGGCAAATATCTGTTTAATTAAGGTTGATTTTCCACTTCCAGAAACGCCAGACACACAAACTAATCCATTTAAGGGAATAGAAACAGAAATGTTTTTTAAGTTGTTCTCTTGTGCGCCTTCAATCGTAATCTGATTTTTTAATTTCCTTCTTCTTTCAGGAACTTCAATTTTTAGCTTTTCGGTTAAATATTGAGCAGTTAAACTGCGTTTTGCTTTCTTTAAATCTTTATACTCACCAAAAAACACAACTTCACCACCATTAATTCCTGCTTCTGGACCAATGTCTAAAATTTGGTCAGCTGCTTTCATAATGTCTTCTTCATGCTCAACCACAATAACGGTATTTCCAATCTTTTTTAAGTTTTGTAAAATACCAATTAAACGATCTGTATCTCTTGGGTGTAAACCAATAGATGGTTCATCTAAAATATACATTGAGCCTACTAAACTACTTCCTAATGAATTTGCTAAATTTATACGTTGAGATTCTCCACCAGATAAACTACCAGATTGTCTGTTTAATGATAAATAACCTAAACCAACTTCGGTTAAATACGTTAAGCGATTGTCAATTTCTTTTAATAACCGTTCTGCTATTTCTGCTTGATAGTTGTCTAAAGTAATGTTTTGAAAAAACACTAATAATTCATCTACTGGTTTTAATAGTAAATCACTTATATTATGCTTGTCAATTTTAACATGGTTAGTTTCTACTCTTAAACGTGTTCCTCTGCAATGTGGACAGCTAGTTTTACCTCTATAACGTGATAACATCACACGGTAATGAATTTTATAGGTATTAGCACTTAAGAGTTTAAAAAAGTCCCACAAGCCATCAAATTCAGCACAGCCGTTCCAAAGCATATAAGTGAATTTTTCATCTAACTCTTGAATAGGTTTATGAACAGGAAATTTTGTTTTAGCAGCCGAATAGATAATGGCATTTTTCCATTTACTCATTTTTTCACCACGCCAAGGAATAACAGCGTCATCAAATAATGATTTAGATTTGTCTGGAATAACTAAGTCTTCATCAATTCCAATCATAGTTCCAAAGCCTTCACAATTTTTACAGGCGCCATAAGGGTTATTGAATGTGAAAAAATTAACTGATGGTTCGATAAATTCAACCCCGTTTTCTTCAAACTTATTAGAAAATAACTTTTTACTTTCATCAACTAATCGGTAAATGTATGATTCTCCAAATCCTTCATAAAATGCAGTTTGAATAGAATCTCCTAAACGAGAATCATAATTTTCGTCACCTTCCGTATGTTTTAATCTGTCAATTAGAATAAAACTCTCGTCTAAAACATATTGTTCTTCTTTTAATTCATCTAAATTGAAAGACTCATTATTAAGTAATACTTTTGAGTACCCTTGAGAGATTAAAATCTCAATCGATTTTTTTACCGTTCTGCCTTTTGTAATTTTCCAAGGGCTTAAGATCATGAAACGTTCTCCAACATCAAATGTATTAATGAAATTAACAACATCTGTTACCGAATGTTTTTTAATTTCCTTTCCTGAAGTGGGTGAGTAGGTTTTACCAATTCTTGCAAATAAAACTTTTAAATAATCAAAAATTTCAGTAACAGTTCCAACAGTTGAACGTGGGTTATTTGAAATTACCTTTTGCTCAATAGCTATGGCAGGTGAAATTCCTTTAATATAATCTACGTCTGGTTTGTTTAGTTTACCTAAAAATTGACGGGCGTAAGATGATAAACTTTCAACATAACGTCTTTGTCCTTCAGCGAATAAAGTATGAAAGGCTAATGATGATTTTCCTGAACCAGATAAACCTGTAATAACAATAAATTGATTGTGAGGTATTGTTACATCAATGTTTTTAAGATTGTGAACCCTTGCCCCTTTTATTTCAATTTGCTTGTTTCTACTCATTAGATTATCATTTTGGTATAAAGATAATATACCAAATTGAATTTCTCAACTATCAAAAGATATTTCAAAGACAAATATTAATTTAGTTTAATAAATTACAATGTTTTTATTAATTCCATAGCTTGTTTAGCATAAAATCCACGGTCACTTATTATGGTTTTTAAATCTAATTTTGCCGATTTAAATTGTTCTAGTTTTATTTTAGTTTTTACTTTATACCATAATGCTTCTTCATAAAATGGCGTGTCCTCTAAATTTGTTATAGATTCAAAATTAGTTAAGGCAAATGTAAAACGTCCTAGATTATAATTTGATAAACCACCATAGAATAAAGCATTTAAATCAGCCTTGTATTGAATTGAAATAACATCAAATCGTTTTAAAGCATTTTTGTATTTTGCTTTTGAAAAATACCACATACTTTCTTCCAAATACGCCATATAAGATACCTGTACTGTTTTTTCAGTAAATTCTGATTTGTTTTTTGAAGATTCACCTTCATAGTTTGCACCAACACCACTATATACATAAGTTGTTTTAGCAATCGATTTCTCTCGGTTTTCGTAACGTCTGTAATCAACTACAGCTAAATCATTATAATAGGTAAATGGATAGTTTATTTTTACTTTTACAACAGTTTGAATGATTTCATCTTCAAATTCTTCATCATCAGGAATACTAAGTTCAACTATTTCGAGTGTGAAATCTTTTTTCAATTCAGTTTCAGTAATTGTATTTTCAATTGGTCTAACCTTATTCTTTTCTGCTAAAATTACAGTTGTAATTTCATCTTGTTTTGAAATAACCTGTAATGATTCTATTTCAATTGGTAAAATTTCTATTTCAATAGGCTGAGTGAATTCTTGAGAAACGATTTGTATTGATTCTTGTTCATTAACTTTCCAGAATATACTGCTAATTAGTAGCATTGAGATTAAAGAAATTCCAATGATATAATACTTTGAATTTGATTTGTTTCTAAGTTTAGAATTAAAATAATCAATTGAATTAGGCGTTGAAGAAAATCCATCTACGGCATCTTGTAAAAAAGAATTGTCTACCATTTCTTTTTCAAAATTGTTCTTTTCAGAAGCCGTCATGTCTCCCGAAACGTAACTTTCGATCTTCTCGAAATTAGTGTTGTTATGATTTGAAGATGTGCTCATTTTCTAAAATTAATTTTAAATTTCGTTTACCATTTTGGATATAACTTTTTACTTTTTTTAAGTCAAAGCCTGTTTCAATTACAATTTCATCATAACATTTTCCTTTTAAATAAAAAAGATGAATACAGTGTTGTTGCTGGTCTTTTAATTGAACTATTGCGTTTTCTAATATAGTATATTTTTGTTCTTTAAGTATAACGTCTTTTAGTTGATTGGCAGAGTCATCTGCTTTAAATAATAATGCTGTTTCTACATCAGCTGTTAATCTGTTTGCTTTACGTAATTTCATTAAGCATTCATTTTTAATAATGGTGTACAACCAGTTTTTAAGATGCTTAATGTCACTTTTAATTATTTTTGAATCTAGTTTTTCAAAAACAGTCATTAAAATATCTTCAGCGTCTTCTTTCCGTTTTAAATATTTTAAACCAACTCCAAACATTAAATGTGCATATCTTTTATAAAGTTCACCCATTGCCAAATTACGCTTTCCTGACTTAATGGCTTCTATAAGCTCAAGATCAGTTAAGTTAGTCATATGTTTTCTAGCGAAAAGGTTTAAAAGCATTCAGTTGTGGTTTCTTTTTTTCCGATAGTAATCGGTTGTTTAGTATTAGATGATCAATATTTAATTATTCCATAAAAATAGGTTAATTTTTTTAATATTGATTATCATCAACTCTGTTTATGTAAAGAAGTTAAAATGAATATTAGATTTTAGTCACAAAAAAAACGGACTTAGAATTAACTAAGTCCGTTTCAATAAAATTTGAAATGTTATTTACTCTACAATTAACTTGTAGTTTGCTTTAGCATTATTTTCAATTACTTCAACAACATATAAACCAGTTGTTAAGTTTTGAGTATTAATGTTTAAAGTGTTAGTAATAGTTCCGTTGTAAACAACTTCTCCATTAATAGCATAAATAGAAACCGTTCCATTAACTCCTGAAATAGTAACGTTGTTATTTGCCGGATTAGGGAAAATATTAGCGTTAATTATGTTTTCTTGAACACTTAAGTATTCTGAAACATCACTCGCTATTCTTGGTAAAAGTTTTCTTTCTCCATAAGAGTATTGGCTAATACCTGTTACTGTGTAACTTGTACCTAAAACCTGAGCACCATAATTATACATTTCGTCATCAATTAATAATGAATCAGAAGCAAGTGTTACGTCAGTATTAACTGTCCATAAACCAAAAGGAGCACTAGCAATTGTACACTCAACATTTATAGCTTTTACTAAAACACCTTCATAATCTTCCATTGATTTAATATCAGCTGTTGTTAATACAGTAGCTGTAGGAATAACAGCTGGAGCTGCATTTAAAGTATAAGCAGCAATGTTTTCAATTTGAGTTAAGTTAAAAAACTCATTAACTTGTCCTTGAACTGTAACAGAATCACCCATTGATGGAGTATTATTATCATCTTTAATATAAACACCTGACCAAGCACCGTTTCCATCTTGTATCCAATATCCACCAGTTTTTGTTCCTGTAACTACACCAGCAGTTTCAATAAAATTCCCAGCTTCTGGAGAATCACCAGTTGTTGTTGTTTGAATTTCCGAAATTGTTTTTGCAGTATAAGATACAGCTAATGTACTAATAGATACAGAATCAATAAGAATACCATTAGAATCAGTTCCTTTAATTGATAACATAAATTCAACTGAAGCACATCCAGTAGGGATAGTAACTGTTTGAGTAACTGTTGTTAAACTTCCAGCAGATGCTGTAGCTAAATCAACGTAGCTATTATATGAACCCCAAGCTAAGTTATCTAAATCATAATAAGCTGTTCTTATCGAACCTTGAGCACTTGTGCAATAAATGTTTATTTCATAAGTTTCTCCTGCTACAACTGTTACCGAATGAGTTGTAAACCTTTTGTGACTGTTTGTTTCATTTACTAATGAAGCCATACCAGTTCCATAAGTTGCTCCCACAGTTACTTCTGTAACATTTGATGAACTAATTGAAGACTTTGTCCCCATCCAATCAGTTGGATCACCTGTAGACCAAGTGCTTAAATCACTTGAGAACACTTGTCCAAAAGTTGCGCTACCTAACGTGATAGCTGTTAATAGTGTAAAAATTCTTTTCATAATCTTTGTTTTTATTTGTTTTACTTTATTTTAATTTCTGCGTTATATTTTAATGCAGTTTATTATAATTATCCTGTAATAATAATGTCATCTAATTCCCAAGTACTACCATCAGAAGCTGTTCCTGTATACTTAAAACCTATGAATATACTTTGACCAGAAAATGTACTTAAATCAATATCTCCGGTATTAGAAAATCCCCAAGCTGATGTGTTTGGATCCCATGTCACAGAATTTGTAATATCAATCCAGTTAGCATCATTAGGATTACCATATCCAATAAAATCGGAAGAAATTAATAATCTTAAAGGAGCACCTGAATAATTAACATCATTTCCAAAACTTAATGTTGGTGATGAACCACTTTCAAACTCAATTAAAGGAGAAATAAACCAATTTTCACATGCATTATTTGCAGAACCATCCCAGTTTTGTATCTTTAAATATGGACTCGCTGCTCCACCTAAATCAGTTGTTTCCCATTGAACAGAGTTCCCTATTACTGAAGATGTAATCCATCCGCCAGAAGTTATTTCTTCATCATTAAAATTCTTAATAATTGTTGCACCAGTAGTTAAAGTAATACCTTCACATCTTTCTTCTGTAAAATTAACTTCATCAATAGAACGGATTGTTAATTGTAAATCTGAATTATATCGACTTACAATTACAGTAATATCTCCATTTTTTGTTGGAATTGTATCGTTAGCAAAATTGGCATAACCACTTGTACGAACAAGTATAGCATTTCCAGCACAATCAGTTAAGTTAAGATTTTTAGATTCTTGAGCAGGTCCATCAGCATAGGTACCACTCAAGTCACCAGCAGAAAATTGTACGTTTTCTAATTTCACTAATTTTGAACCATGTTCCCATTGGTAACTTTCATCATTAGATTCTGTTGCTAATGTTGTTAAAAATGATGCACTTAAATCTCCTATAGTTACAACTTGTGGTGTTAAAGGTGTATTTGATTTTTGAATTGCAATATTTTTATTGAAGTCAACTTGATCTAATTGCATGATACCAGCAAATTTACTTAAAAGTGTTCCGTTTAAGTTAATTCTAATATAGTCTCCAACAAATAAATCTCCACTCGATTCTAAACGCATATTAATAGCAGAATTTCCGCCTTGAATAAAAATATTTTTGTACACATTTCCATCAACTTCATCCATAGTAACTGTAGCGAATACAGATACATCTTTATCAAATTCAATATTTACACCTTGGTACATAGCCAAAAGTGTGTCCATTGAAATAATTTGATTGTCTTGTAATACTGTAATTGGTGGTTGATCCACTTCCTTTTTACAAGAAAAAAGTGCCAAACCTAAACTTAATACTAATACTAATTTTTTCATTTTATATAATTTTTTAATTACCCTAAGATTTTAATGTCATCAATTTCCCAAGTACTTCCATCAGATGTTGTCCCTGTGTATTTAAACGCAAAATGAACGTTTGCACCTGTAAATGAAGTTAAGTCAATGTTTCCTGAATTTGCCCATGCCCATGCTCCTGGAGCTAAATTGAACGAAACGTTTGTCCATGTACCCTGTTGTGTTGGATTTGAAGTTCCATCATAGTCAGTTGAAATATATAATTCAATTACAGGTCCTGTATAATTGTAGGCATTGTTAAAAGTTAATATTGGAGATGAAATTGTTGAAATGTCAACTGATGGAGAAATTAACCAATTCTCTGTATCGTATTTTATACCATCAACATAGTTTGAAATTTTAGCATAATCAGTTGCTGCTCCTCCTGAGCTACTAGTTTCCCAAATTGCCTCTGTTCCATAAACGTGATGTTCCAACCATCCGTCTGAAGTGATACTCTCATCATCAAAGTTTTTAAGAATTTGAATTCCTGGAAACCTTGGAGATGTCATGTCTATTTCAGCAAAAGATCTAGCTAACAATTGTACACTATTTCCAAATACACCAACGATACAAACTAAATCACCACTTCCTTGTGCTATTAATTCATTTGCAAAGTTTGAATAACCACTATTTCTTATCAATGCTGTGTTACCAGCTGCATCTTCAATTATAAAATCATAATCTTCTTGATTCACACCGTCAGCATAAGTTAAGTGTAATTGAGGAGCAATAAATTGAACGTTTTCAATTTTCACTAACCTTGATTGTAAATTTGTATTTAGTTGATCTAATGTTACAACTAAAGGTGCTTTATTAATGTTTACTTCTTGCTTAACAACATTTTTATCAATATCAACTGAATCTAATTGCATTACACCATTGTATTGGTTTAAAACAGTTCCTTTTAAGTCAACTCTAATTGAATCTCCAACATATAAACCACCACCTGATAGTAATCTTAAGTTAAGTGCTCTTGTTCCATCAGCTAAATAAACTGATTTGTAAATGTTACCATCCGTTTCATCCATTGTAACAGTCGCATACATTGACATGTTTTCAGTGAATTTAATTGGATATCCATTAAATAAATTTAATAATGAATCCATTGTAATAGTCTGTCCTTTTTCAGGAAAAACTACAACTGGTTCTTCATAAGTTTTTTGACATGAAATAGCTACTAAAACAATTGCCAATACTATGATTAATTTTTTCAACATTTTATTTTTCTTTAATTAGTTAATTTTAAAAACTGAATTTAATATTAGCAAAGTAATTAGCACCGTACATATAACCTAGTTTTGCTGGAAATTTAGATATGTTTTGAACATCATATCTTAAGTTTTCATAACCACCAGTTATATAGTTTTGATTATTTGTTAAGTTACTTATGTTAAGACTAATACTTAAATAATACTTAGAGAATTTATATGACTTACCAGCAAACATACTTACAGAATAACCATTATCTAATTTTGTTTGATCTAAAATTTCACTCACCTGTGGGTCAGTTGAAACATAATTAGCAATTGCCTCTTCAGTTCTTCTATCTGGATTTGGATCTAAATAAATATCTCCATAATAATTAAAGTTAGCACCTGCAAACCAATATTTTTTACCTCTATATTTTAACCCAATTGATAATGCTGATTGTGGCATTCCTCCAACTTTATAATTTTTTAAATAAATTGTTTTGTCTTTTGCTAATAATGCTGCAGAATTATCTACATATATACTCGCAATAGGACGAGATGTGTATAATGATTGGCTATAAGCTAAAGCTCCATTTGCAGATAAACCACCAACTATCTTTCCTTCAACACCTAATTCAATACCATGGTGTAAATAATCAACACCTTTCATTGAGTAGTTTACAAACGAATTGTATTCGTCATGATAAAAACTTCTTGACCAATTTACGTTTTTACGCTCTGTATAATAATAAGTAGCTCTTAATTTTAAATTTGGATATTTTAGGATGTATGATGCATCTCCAGAATATACAAATTCACTTTGTAAATCATCAACTAAGAAATCTCTTGTTCTAGGAGAGATAAAAGCATTTCTTGAAAAAGGAGCTTGTGTTTTAATTAATCCATTTATAGTAATAAATTGTCTACCATTAATTTTATAGGTTAATCCTGCTTTTACGCCAGGGTTTAAAAAAGAGGCAACTTCTGAATTACCTTTAGAGTTTTCAGGGAATTTTCCATTTTGATTTATACCTTCTCTATAAAAACTGTTTCCAGAAAATTCAACTGCATAGTAAAAATCTACTTTATCATAATCATAATTCATTTGTGCAAAAAGTACAGCTTTTGAATTGTGGATGTAATAATCATGTCCAATTTTGTCACCAACTTTTGCTAATCTATTTGGATTGTCAATATCGTTTTGTGAAATTTCAGGGTCTGCACCAACTTGTGAAGCAAATTTATCAATATCTAACCAAAAATCACCACCTAATAAGTCTTGAACTGTAGTGTATGAATGATTCCTTTGGTATTGCATTGTTAAGCCTAAGGCTAAAACTGAATGATCATTAATTTTATTTGAATAGTTTGATGATAAACCATAAGATAATAAATTGTTCCATCTGTTTTCAATAATATATTTAGACCTTAATCCTGTTACATTATTTCCTGTTACACCATTCGCATCTTTCTGATGAAAAATATTGTTTTTATTAGTATAGTATAATTCATCCCACTTAACTTGACTAAAGTTTTCATCATTCAGCCATTTTTCTCTTAAAATGTTCCCATTAAGTGAATCATGTCTAGCATAAAAATATGAAGGTAAGTTTTTATAATAATCAGGTCTTGGGTCTTTAGCATCAGTCCAATTTAATGACGTTTGACCATATTTACCAAAACTAGTTGTTAATGTAGTTTTTAAACCAGATTTTGAATTGATCTTCCAGTCGTGGCTTAAATTAATGATTGGCATATGAGAAATTGTTTGTCTTGAATTTCTTTTGATTATTGTACCATCTGCTTGGGTTTGATTTCCCCAATATGAATTGTAATAATGATTATCAGTTAATTCATAAGTTTCTTGAGTAGAAATTCCATTCTTACCTCTTGTTGAAGGGGCTCCTAAAATAGATAAACTTAAATTGTGATTTTTATTGATTTGCTTTTCAGCACCTAAATAATAACCCATAGCTTCATAAAATGTACCGTCAACATATCCCTCTTTAGAATATCTCATTGACAACGAACCAGCAAATGCCCAACCGTTTTTCATCATTCCTGTTGCTTTAGTAAACATTAACCTGTGTCTATAAGCTCTGTTAGTTGATGAATAAGATAAATGATTACCTTTTCTAATCGAAGTTGCTTTAGTACTAATGTTAGAGTAACCACCTAAACCACCAAAGTGATAAGGATTTGAAGTAAGCCAAGTTTTACTTTCAGCATTACGTGTTACATCATTTAATCCACCCCATTTGTACCATGTTCCACGACCAGATTCTAAGTCATTCATTGGCATACCATTAATCATAATGATATTTTGGTCAGAATTGTATCCTCTAATTCTAAATCTTGCAACACCAAAATTATAGGCAGCTGCTGAAGAAAACACATCTCTTGATGATTGTAGCAAACTAGACGTTGATTGACCGCTACCGGTACCATTATCTAAATCATCTAATGTTGTCGTAAATGTTGGGATGTTCTGATTAACATTTAATGTATCCTCAGATGTTGTAGTTTCATTGGTTTGTGAAAAACTCAAAAAACTCATTGTACTTATAAAGCACGATAGTGTAATTTTTTTAATCATAATTGGTATTCTAAATCGCAAATTTATTGTGCGTAAATAATATTATTAGTACAAAATTACGAAATAAATGACTTAAAAGACAAGTTTATATCTAATTGTTGAAAACTTAACAAATTGTTAATAATAGTATAGGTATAGTTTGGTCTATTATTTGATTATATTCTATAAATTTGAAAACTTAAATACAAAAAAATAATGATTAGTAATAAAGCTTTGAAAATTGTAATGCTAAATATGGCATTCTTATCATTTGGTTCGCTTGTCGCTCAAGATAAACAATACCAAGTGAGTTGTGTTGGTTTTTATAATGTTGAGAATTTATTTGACATTTATGATGACGCTTCTATAAGAGATGAAGAATATACACCGGAAGGTAGAAATAATTGGGATCAGAAAAAATATGATGAAAAGTTAGTAAACTTATCTAAAGTGATTGAAGATATGGGTACTGATGTAAGTCCTGATGGATGTGCAATTCTAGGTGTTTGTGAAGTTGAAAATAAAAAAGTATTAAATGACTTAGTGGCTTCAGAAAAGTTGAAAAATAGAGATTATAAAATTGTGCATTTCAATTCTCCTGATAAAAGAGGGATTGATGTAGGCTTATTATATCAAGAAAAATATTTTAAAGTAACGAGTTCAGCGTCTTATGTCGTTAAATTCTCAAACGGATCAGATTACCCAACAAGAGATCAATTAGTAGTAAGTGGAATATTAAATGGTGAAGAAATTAGTGTTCTAGTTGCCCATTGGCCTTCTCGTAGAGGTGGTTCTTCAGCATCTGAACCTAATAGAATTGATGCTGCTAGAGTAGGAAGACATATTGTAGATTCTTTATACGCAATTAATCCAAACGCTAAAATTTTATATATGGGAGATTTAAATGATGATCCCGTTAATAAAAGTGTTAAAGATGTAATGAAAGCAAAAAGTAAAGTATCGAAAGTAAAAACAAAAATGTTTTTTAATCCAATGTGGGCACCCTTTAAACAAGGGAACGGTACATTAGCTTATAATGATGCTTGGAACTTATTTGACCAAATTTTAGTAAGTAAAGGGTTTTTAAATGAGCAAGATTACTCTGCTTTATCATACTATAAAATGTCTGTATACCGTAAACCTTTTTTATTCCAACATGGTGGTCGTTATGATGGTTATCCTTTTAGAACTAGAGCGGGTGGAAAACATATGGGCGGATATTCTGACCATTTACCAGTATTCATTACTTTAATTAAAGAAGTAAAATAAAATGTTAAAGTTTTTTATTCTAATACTTTCAGTATCTATATTATCAGCTTGTAAAGTAAAACAGGTTAGTAATTATGATGGGAATAATATTTCAGTAACGGATACAACCTTTAAGTCAGATGATCTAGTTGAGATGATTAAACCATATAAGGTTGAAATGGAATCAAAAATGAATAAAGTAATTGGTCATTCAAATACGGCATTAACTAATTTTAGCCCAGAAAGCCCTTTAGGTAATTTTGTGGCAGATGTTGTTTTTCAAGCTGCATTTCAATTTGGAATTGACAATGAGACAGTTTCTTTAGAGAAATGGAATACGATTTGTTTAATTAATTTTGGAGGATTAAGAGCGCCAATAAATGAAGGTGATATTTCTATTCGTAATATTTATGAATTAATGCCTTTCGATAACGAAATAGTTGTGGTGAGTTTATCACCAAGTCAGGTGACTGAAATGTTAAATTATTTATTTGTAAAAAATGGACAGCCAATTTCAAATGGTCAAGCTATTTTGGCAAGTAATAACAAAAAGCTAATAATTGGTGGTAAAGTGTATAATTTCGAGAGAAATATTAATATAATTACTTCAGATTATTTAGCGAAAGGTGGTGATAAAATGAACTTTCTTAAATCTGATAAAATGATTCAAACTGGAATCCTCATGCGTGATGCTTTATTAAATTATGTTATTGAGGTAAAAGAATTATCTGAGTTTAAAGTAGAAGATAGAATTTTCTTTGTAAAATAATTATGGATAGAAGAGGCTTTTTATATAGTATTGGAAGTGGTACAGTAGCTGCAACGGCATTGAGTAATCAAAGTGCAGATAAAAAGTCTTTTGGTAAGTCAAGACATTTGAATAAAGTAACTATTCTACATACTAATGATACACATTCACATATAGATGCATTTCCTATTAATCATAAACGTTATCCAAATAAAGGAGGCGTAAATAATCGTAAAGCTTTAGTAGATAGAATAAGAAAGGAAGAGAAAAATGTACTGCTACTTGATGCAGGTGACATCTTTCAAGGAACACCTTATTTTAATCTTTATGGTGGTGAATTAGAATTGAAATTAATGTCATCTATAGGTTATGATGCTGCTACAATTGGTAATCATGATTTTGATGGTGGTATTGATGGTTTTGTTAAAGCATTACCAAACGCTAATTTTCCTTTTTTGTGTGCGAATTATGATTTTTCTGACACTGTTTTAAATGGTAAAACACATGACTTTAAAATTTTCAGAAAAGGACATTTGAAAATTGGAATATTTGGAATAGGTGTAGAGTTAGATGGTTTAGTGAGTAAAGAAATGTATAAAGATACACAATATCAAAACCCAATAAAACAGGCTCAAAAACAAGCTGATATTCTTAAGAATGACTATAAATGTGATTTAGTTATTTGCTTATCTCATTTAGGATACTTTGCAAAACAAAATGACATGTGTGATACTGTTTTAGCAAAAGAAACAAGTCACATTGATTTGATTATTGGTGGACATACACATACATTTTTGGATAAACCAGAAATGCATAAAAATAAAGTAGGTAAAGCTGTTTTAATCAATCAAGTTGGTTGGGCAGGAATTATGTTGGGCAGAGTAGACTTTTACTTTGATAATAAAGGTAATCCTGATTTGTGGGCATCAATAAATATGCCTACTAATGTGGGCATTGGTTAATTGATATTGATGTAAAAACTAGTTCAGGTTTTGTAAGGATTCAATAACTTCTTGAGCTTTTTTAGTTAAATCATTTAATTCAAAATCATTAACTGGAATAGGTTTTCCAATGTTAATCTTAACGGTACCTCTATTGAATTTTGTATTTGTATCAATTGGCCAAATGTCACTTGTTCCTTTTAATGATAAAGGTAAAATCTCTATTCCAGATTTAATAGCTAAAGTAAATGCTCCTTTTTTAAATTTCCTGATTACTTTATCTTCACTTACAGTTCCTTCAGGGAAAATTAAAACTGTTTTTCCATTTTTGATTAAGAGTGCTGCTTCATCTAGACTTTTAACTGCCGATCGCTTGTTTTCTCTGTTAATAAATATCATACCAGTAGCCTGCATATACCAACCAATAAATGGCGCTTTCTTTAATTGATGCTTTCCAATAAAGTGTAAGTTTAAAGGCAGTACTCTAAACAAAGTAGGGATATCTAAATAAGATAAATGATTGGAAACAATAATGTAGGTTTTGTTTTTGTCAATATGGTCTAAACCAGTGATCTCAGTTTTTGTTTTGGCTAGCCATAATATGACAGGCGACCAAACAGTACGGGCCATAATTAATGGTGTTTTTCTACTAAAAGTTAGAATTAAAACAATCAATGATGTAGAAATACACAGTATTGACCAAATAACCATTAAAGTTATTCTCATGTTAAGTTGGCCTTTTCTTGCTCCATGCTTTTAAGCATTAATTCTTTAGCTTCTGTAACGTTTCTTGAATCTTTAATGTGTTTTGGAACTGGTTTTAAATCCCATACTAATCCAACCCATGAAAATATCTTAAGAACATAATACGTAATGTCAATTTCCCACCAATAAAAACCTTGTCTTACACTGTTCATGTAATAATGGTGATTATTATGCCAACCTTCTCCTAATGTAATTAAAGCTAAGAATAAATTGTTTTTCGATTCATCATTGCTTTCATATCTTTTTTTACCAAACATGTGCATCAATGAATTGATTGAAAATGTACCATGAAATAATACAACAGTACTTAAGAAAAATCCAATAATTAAGGTAGAAACCCCATTTGAGAAAATAGCTGACATTGACATTTCTGCGTCTGGAGTATTAATATAACCACCCAACATATATATGAATACGAATAAAATTGCTGGTGGAATTAAATGATACTTGTTTAACCATATTAATTCAGGGAACTTAGCATAGTCCTTAATTAAGTTAAATTTAGTTTCTTTATAATCAGGCCCTAAAATCCAACCAACATGTGAATAGTAGAAACCATATATTTTTTTAGAATGAGGATCTTTAGGTGTGTCACTATATTTGTGATGAACCCTATGGTTTGCTGCCCAATGTAATACACCTTTTTGAACTGAGGTTTGTGCTCCAAATGCCATCAAAAATTGGAAAACTCTTGAGGTTTTATAAGTTGCATGACTAAAAAGTCTATGATAAGCACCTGTTACAAAAAACATTCTAATAAAATATAATGAAATACAAATCATCCAATCAGAAAACGTAACGTGTACATTTGGCAAGAAAGCTAAAAGTGGAGCGAGATGCATAAGGATAAATCCTTTTTGACCCCAGTAATCAATTTTACCTCTTTCTTGTTTTTCCATGTTTGCTACTTTCGACATAACTATAGTTTTTCCGCAAAGATAAACTAAGTTGTTAAAACTTTAACAAGTGTTATGCATGAATAGTATATTTAGAAAGGCAATAATAGCCACAGTAATTGTAATTAATTTAATATAAGGGTTTAATCAAAGATATTTATCGATAAATATGATTTTTATCAAGTATTTATTTTTGTTAAATTTGTTTAAAATTTATTTTAATGATGTTTTCCACTGCTTTATCTAATCTAAAATGTAATCTGTTAATGGAATTGTATTAAAATACAAAGGATATAAAAATGTAGTGTGTCAAAGCTTATTTTGCCTTCAAAAAACTGGATTCAAACAGATAAGGTTTTCTGTAGTGATAAGGGTGACAAAAACTTTGAACTAATTTCATTTGTTTTTAATAATGTGATTATCTTTGCTCTGAATATAACTGGAAATTAGTTTAGTGTATTAAAAAATTAGAAAAATGAAGTACTACAATAATATAATGGAAACTGTTGGTAATACACCTTTAGTTAAATTAAATAGTGTTGTTAAAGGTTGTAAAGCAACTGTTTTGGCAAAAATTGAAACAGTAAACCCAGGAAATTCTATTAAAGATAGAATGGCAATGAAAATGATTGAGGATGCTGAACAACAAGGCTTAATTAAGCCTGGCGCAACAATTATTGAAGGTACTTCAGGAAATACTGGTATGGGCTTAGCTTTAGGTTGTATTTTAAAAGGCTATAATTTAATTTGTGTTTTGTCTGATAAACAGTCAAAAGAAAAAATGGACATTTTAAGGGCTGTTGGTGCTGAAGTTGTAGTTTGTCCTACTAATGTAGATCCTGAAGATCCACGTTCTTATTATTCAGTATCTAAAAGATTAGCTAAAGAAACTCCTAATTCTTGGTATGTAAACCAATATGATAATCCTTCTAATGCTTTAGCGCATTATGAACAAACTGGTCCAGAAATTTGGGGACAAACTGAAGGTGAAATTACACACTTATTAGTTGGTGTTGGTACTGGTGGTACTATATCTGGAACTGGTAAATATTTAAAAGAACAAAATCCTAAAATTCAAAATATAGGAATTGATACCTATGGTTCTGTTTTTAAAAAATACCACGAAACTGGTGTTTTTGATGAAAATGAAATATATTCATACATTACTGAAGGTATTGGTGAAGATATTTTACCAAAAAATGTTGATTTTTCAGTAATTGATCATTTCGAAAAAGTAACTGATAAAGATGCTGCTGTAATGACAAGAAGAATTACACGTGAAGAAGGTATCTTTGTTGGTAACTCTGCTGGTTCAGCTATTGCAGGTTTAATGCAAATTAAAGACCAGTTTACTGAAGATGATATTATCGTTGTAATTTTCCATGATCATGGAAGTCGTTATGTTGGTAAAATGTTTAATGATGACTGGATGCGTGAAAGAGGATTCTTAGATGTGGATCATAAAACAGCAATCGATTTAATTGAAAATCATTTAGATAAAGGTTTAATTCAATGTGCTTCTGAAGAATTAGTGTCTCACGCTATTTCTAAAATGAAAGATTATAGTATTTCTCAAATTCCAATTACTAAAGATGGTGGTTTTGTTGGACATGTAGATGATACTAAATTGTTTCAGCAATTATTAGATAACCCAAGCTTATTAGATACACCTTTAGAAAACGTGATGCAAAAAGCATTACCTGTTGTTAAAGAAGATACTAAAATTGAGGACATTAAAGGTTTGATTAATCATGAAACGCCAGCTGTATTAGTTGAATTGAAAAATGGTAAATTTAATATCATTACTAGATATGATATGATTAACGCTTTATAATATCATAAAGTCAATTACAATAATAGACCAATTAAATAATACTATCCGTTTAGACAATGTGCCTAAACGGATAGTGTCTTTAGTGCCTTCTCAAACTGAATTTTTACATGGAGTTGGTTTGAATGAAGAAGTGGTTGGTATTACAAAGTTTTGCATTCATCCAAATGATTGGTTTAAAACTAAAACTAGAGTAGGTGGAACAAAGAACGTGAACTTTGATAAAATTAAGGAATTACAACCTGATTTAATCATTGCTAACAAAGAGGAAAATACCCAATCCGAAATTGAAGCGTTACAAAAGTTATATACAGTTTACATAAGTGATATTTATACATTAGAGGATAGTTATCAAATGATGACTGATATTGGCGTAATGACTGATAAAGAAGCTGAGACAAATAAAATTGTTTCAAACATTAAATCAAACTTTGAAGGATTAAAGCAAGTAAATAAAAAAGTATTGTACCTTATTTGGCGTGAGCCATACATGATAGCTGGACAAAATACATTTATTAACCATCTCTTAAATAAATGTGGCTTCATTAATGGATTTGAAGACGAAAATTCAAGGTATAATGAAATATCTTCTGATCAAATAGCAGAACTCAACCTTGATTTCATATTTTTAAGTTCAGAACCGTATCCATTCAAAGAAAAACATATTACAGAATTACAAAAAATTACAAATGCAAAAGTGGTTTTAGTAGATGGTGAAATGTTTTCGTGGTATGGTAATCGATTAGAAAAATTTAAAAATTATTTTGATACTGAATTAATAACTCAAATTAATTAAAAATTACTTTCAAATACTTTACGCCAACCTTCCCAAATCCCAACTTCTCCAATGGTTTCATTGTGCCATAATGGACAAAAAGTACCACCTACATTTTCTACTTCAGTTTTAAGACATTGAATTACTTTAATGCTCTCATCAGTAGATAATCCTAAATATTGATTCAAAGTTCCGTCCATATAAGTGATGGGGTGAATCATTAATTTTGTAATTGTATTAGAATGTAAATCAAAAAAGGGATAACTAAAACTAGTGCCAGCTCTAAAGCCATAAGCATCTGCAAACCCCATTGAATAATCATCAGTTATACCAATAGATTCTAATAGTTGATAGGATTGAGGCACGTCTAGTTTTAAAAAGTGCTGTCTACTTTTTGTCGTTGAAGTATTGCCTATCGTATAAAGTCTATTTAACTCCATTTTTACCTTTTCTGTATTCAAATAAGAACCGTAGGAAGGGTGTATTCCAATAGAACAAGATTGTTTTAGGTCAAAAATCAATTGCTTTAAATTTTTATGCTTCCAATTAATATTTTTATCATACTTACCCCAATCGCCTAATAAAAAGAAACAAGTCACAGTGTTTTTCTCTGACACTTCTTTAATGATTGAATAGGTGTCAAATGGATCTTGTTTTTTGCCAAATCTGACTTTAAATTTATCTTTAATCGATTTCCTCTTAAGTAAATCTTTTACATCACTTGCAAGCGATCTAAAAAAGCCTTTGTTTTTAATTGACCACGCACTATCAATATCAAAAGTGATGTGGGTATTAAATTTTGATTGAATTCCTGAATAATCTAAACCTAATACTTCCCAAAGTTGCTTTACTATTATATCTGTATTTGGCTTATCAAGTCTATTATTCTTATGTAAACAGGAAGTTTTAGCTGAAAAACGTAAATGCTTATCTTTTTCTTTTATAATGTACTCTTCAAAAGTACTTAGCATATAAAAAATAATCGAAAATTTATCAAGTACAGAATTTAGCGTCCATTCATGGTCTTCATACCTTAAATCTAATAAGGAGTCTATCTTTGTGTCAAATAGTAAGCCGTTGTTTGGTATTGTGTGTGTATTAGGAATTGTTTCACTTGAGTAATTAATAACAATTCCTTTAATGGTATTCAATTCCGTTTTTACATTAATAACAGTATAATCTAAACCTTTTGTTTTGAAACAAAAGTCTAAAACATAAGTTAATCGCTCTGAATTAAAAGGAGAATATATATAAATCACAAAACAAAGATAATTAAGAAATCATATTATTATCAGCAAAACTAAAATAATCGTTATCCGTTATAATAAGATGGTCAAGGATGGTAATGTCAATGAGTTTTGAGAATCCAATCAGTTTTTTAGTTAAACTAATGTCAGACTGGCTTGGTTTTAAAGTACCTGAAGGATGATTGTGACATAAAATTAATGCAGAAGCATTGTTCATTAATGCATTCTTGAAAATTATTTTCCCATCTACAGTTGTCTGACTCACTCCTCCTTTTGAAATGAATATTGATTTTAAAATTCGATTAGCTCTATTTAATATAATAACATGAAACTCCTCATGAGATAAATCTTCAAAAATGTGCTTAATAAACTGGTAAGCTGTTGATGATGATTTAATTATTGGCAATGAATCTATATCTGAATCTTTTCTTCGTCTTCCTAATTCTAATGCTGCAATAATACTAATAGCTTTCGCATCTCCAATTCCTTTAAATTTTGTTAGATCTGAGAAACTCTTTTTTGCCAATGTATTTATGTTATTATCCGAGTCTTGGAGTATCTCTTGACATAATTGTATAGCAGATTTCTCTCTATTACCAGATCCAATTAATATAGCCAAAATTTCAGCGTTTGATAAAGAGGAACGACCATGTTGTAATAATTTCTCCCTCGGACGATCATCTAACGCTAGGTCTTTTATAGGAATGTAATTTGACATATAGTTATTGAATGAATTAGAAATTTTAAGCAATATATAAAAAAAACAAAAATTTATAACATTGATAAGCTATTATTTTAGCATTATTTGATATAATATATAAGCGATAAAAACGGAGAACTTCTTTTTTGAAATTCATTTAATGTACTATTTTTAGTGCGACAAGTTGTTACCGCTTACTTAATCAAGAATGTTAATTGTTATGTCTGAAAAACTTAGATGTAAATTCGTTAATAAGAAGAAGTGCCCAAATAATACAAATAAGCTTTTTTTAAAACTCATTTTTATACGTTATTAAATAATATTTTCAGTAAAATAATTAATGATTTTTTGGTAAAAATCAATGGTATTTAGTTGATGGTTATTGTATTGACATTTGGCTTGTGCTATAGTGTCTTAATAAAGTTTTTAAATGTTCTTAAAATATTTTTATTAAAACTAAAATTTAATAAATAAAAGTACTATATTTGCACTCCCGAAAGGGAAATTGCCAAATCCAATTTATTGGAAAGCACATGGTGGTTGTAGCTCAGTTGGTTAGAGCATCGGTTTGTGGTACCGAATGTCGTGGGTTCGAATCCCATCTTCCACCCTTAAGAGTTGATTCATTTGAATCAACTCTTTTTTTATGCTTAGCTTTCTCAATCTCACAAGTTTTTTATCTTTGTATTTTAATTCATTATGCAACTAGACCAACAAAGTAAAAAAGATTTAGAATTTGACTTAATATGTGAATTATTAGCTGGTTTTTGTAAATCTAATAAAGCTAAAGATTTAGCGCTTAATTTGAGTTTTTTTTCAGATTCACAAACCCTTTCTACTGAATTTGAATTGTTAGAAGAAATTCAAACTATTCACCATGATGATAAATTAAGCCTTCCACATCCTAATTCTGAAGATATTGATGGAGCTCTTAAGCTTTTAAGAGTAGAAAACGGAGTACTTATTTTGGACGAATTGATTAAAATATATGCACTCTGTGTTGGAACAAAAGACTTAATTAAATTTTCAAAACAAAATAGAGTAGAGGCACCATTGGTTTTTGAAGCTTGTTCACATATAGATAGTATTGATGATGTACTCAAGATTATAAAAAATGTCTTAAATGAAAAAGAATTAGGAATAAAAGATGATGCTTCAAAAGCATTATATGAAATTAGAAATCAACAGAGGTCAAATAATAAAGAACTAAATAAAAACTTTGAAAAGGCTTTAAGAGAATATAGAATAGAAGGACTTTTAGCTGATACTGAAGAAACTCATTTAGATAATAAAAGACTTTTGACTGTCCTTTCTCAATATAAAAAAAGAGTAAAAGGAAGAATTGTTGGAATTAGTTCAAAAGGTGTAGTTACTTATATTGAACCAGAAGTTAATATTCAAATTAATAGAAATCAAGAACAATTAAGAATTCAAGAACAACATGAAATCTATATAATACTTGAAAAAATTACATTAGAACTTCGATCTCAAAGATATAATTTAAAAGCATTTCAAAGATTGTTAGTTAGATTTGATGTGTACAATGCAAAAGTAAGATTCGCTGATATATACAGTGGTATCAAACCGAAAATTAACAGTCATAAGAAAATGTACTGGGAAAATGCAACTCATCCTTTACTTAAAATTAAAAATACAGAATTAGGACTTAAAACAATAGGTCAAAATATAGAATTAGATGACAATACAAGGTTTTTAGTTATCTCAGGTCCTAATGCTGGAGGGAAATCTATCACATTGAAAACAGTAGGATTAGTACAAATGATGTTTCAGTCGGGACTCTTTTTACCTTTAAATCCTAATAGTCAATGTTGTTGGTTTGATAATGTTTACTCTGATATAGGTGATAATCAATCAATAGAAAATCAATTAAGTACATATAGCTATAGAATTAATAGAATGAAATTCTTTTTAGAAGCAGCAAATGAAAATACGTTGTTGCTATTAGATGAATTCGGAAGTGGTTCTGATCCTGAGCTAGGTGGTGCACTTGCTGAGGTTTTTTATGAAGAGTTATACAGAAAAAATACATTTGCTGTTATTACAACTCATTATACAAATATTAAAATTTTAACGGCAAGTCTTCCATGTGCAGTTAATGCATGTATGTTATTTGATACTAAACTGCTCAAGCCACTTTATGAATTGTCTGTAGGACAACCTGGATCTTCTTTTACTTTTGAAGTTGCTCAGTTTAATGGTATTTCATCTCAGTTGTTGGATAAGGCTAAAGTAAAAGTATCCGAAAGTAAAATCAAAATGGATCAACTAACGGTCGAATTACAAAAAGAAAAATCTAAATTTAAAAAAATTAATACAGAACAATATCTAGCTAACGCTAAAGCTAGAAGTAAAATAGTTGAATATGATAAAAAATTAGTCGCTTTATCAAAAAAACAATTTACTCAAATTCAATTTTTTGAACAGCAGAATAAATTTGTAAATACTGGTAAAAAGATTTATGAATTAATTAAAAAATTCAAAAAACATAAAACCAATAAAATATTAAACGAAGCGGTTAAAAAAATTGTAAGTATAGAAAAATCAAAACTATTAGAAATTGAGAATCCAGTTGTCTTTAATCAAAAATTAAAGGCTCCTGAGCTTCCTGACGTTAAAACTGAAGTGAAAAACGTAAAAAAGATAGAGGAAGAGTTAAAGTTGAATAATGAAGTAAAAAAACAGAAATCTATTACTGTTGGAGATAAAGTTAGGCTAATAAATCAAACTAAAACTGGAGAGGTGATTGAAATCAAAGGTGATAAAGTAATTGTAATCATTGGTAACTTTACTTTTAATACAAAACTGAATGAATTGGAACATTTTGATACCATCCATTAATTGAATAATATGAGCGAAAAAAAACCTACCCTTATGAAACAAGAGTAGGTAGTATAATTTGTTTTATTTCTATTACCAACCAACTTTACCAGAAAAAACTTCACCATCTACATTTAATTGATAAATATATATTCCATTTGATAATTGTGATTGAATTGTACCTTTATTACTTTCTAAAGATTTATCTAAAACAACTTTACCGTCTAATGAAAAAAGTTTAATATTCGCATTAATAAAATCTGCCTCTAAATCAAATTTAATTTCAGAATCATAGGCTGTAATAAAATAGTCTTTTGATTGTGTTTCAAAAATACTAACTGGAGGGTTGTATATAAATGACATATCATCTAACCATAATTGTGAATTTTCTTGAGCGTTTAGTCCATCTCCTGCTGATGAAATAATTAAAAAATAATTAGGTAGTATTGGGGTGTTATACTCAATTTTAAAAGAAAATCGTGTCCAGGATGATTTTGGTGAGGTAAACTGAATGTCCCCATTTCCTACCCAATGAGAGTAGTTTATTGATTCTGGAAGTTTACCCTGGTGAGAATTAGTGTGAAATAAGACTTCTATTTTACCTTTGTCATTAGACTGAGGAGCGTACTTATACCAACCAGCTAAACTGTCAGGCTTGTCATTACAAATCGTATTCCATTGAGAATTAGATACATCTGTGAATACATAACCGTCACTTGGTGTTGTTGAAGCAAAAACTCTTCCGTTAGTTACAATAGCGTTAGGAGATAGACCTACTAAAGCGTTGTAAGGAGCAACTTTTAGCTTTATACACGCATTACCTGAATGCGGACTACTAGTTTCTTTCCATATTACTTGCGGTGCTTGGTTAGATAAGTTTAACCAACTGTCATCATCTGATGTCTTTAAAGAACTCCACTGACTAGGTTCTTGGTCGTCATTACCTGAGTTTTCCCAAGATTCAAAATTACCATTCTCTATTTGTGTTTGAGCCATTAATAATTGACTTGAAAAAAATAGTATTGGAAGTAATTTATTTATTTTCATATGAATTGGTTTAATGATTTTGATAAAAGTACAATAAATTTCCATTTTATTATAAATTTGAAATATAATTCAAGTTTATATGATTATTTATAATGTTTTAATTCGGTTTATGGGAATGTGTGTGTTGTCTTAATTGAAATCAAAAATATGATAGAATAATCATTTTTTAATCTAAACTTTATTAAATTTGTTAAAAATAAAATATGTTAAATACGCTCCCCAATAACGCAAAGGTGTTTATATTTCAAGCTAATAGACAACTTACTAGTACCGATATTACAGTAATTAATGATAAAATGAAATCCTTTCTATCAAGTTGGGCAGCCCATGGGAAAGAATTAACTACTGAATATACAATTCAAAATAATCTTTTTTTAATTGTAGGTAGTGATGAGGATAAAGTTGTAACTAGTGGCTGCTCAAAAGATAGCTTGACACATGCTATTCAGTTTATAGGAGAAAAGTTAAATATTGATTTTTTTAATCGATTAAATATCGCTTATAAAACAAAGTCGGGTAATTTCGAGTTAGCAAGTATGATTGATTTTAAAAAAATGATAGAAAAAGATGAAATTACACAAAACACAATTGTAGTTAATAATTTAATTGAAACTAAAGCTGATCTTCTAAATTGTTGGCAAGTAGAAGTTGAAAATAGTTGGCATAAAACATTAACTTCAAATTAACAATTAAATAATTTTATATAAGGACTAATAAAAATTGTTTATGTTTTACATACCTTATATATTAGTAGGTAAAATAAAGGGTAAATTCTATTCTTAGATTTAGATACTAACCTTTTTAGTAAAGACTATTCCTTGTCAATTCATAACTGAATAAAAATAAATTAATTAACTACCTATAAATAAGAAGCGTAGTGTTTGCTCTTTGAATAAATACTTTTTTTATTAAAAATAGTAGTTGTTTGTTAAAAAAGAGTGAGTATCTTTGCACTCGCAAAACAACAACGGTTGTTTATTTCGGATATAAAATTTGAAAGTGTTTGAATCAAAAAAGTAAATAATTTTTATTTAAAAAATAGGTTGTTTATTAAAAAAGAGTGAGTATCTTTGCCCTCGCAAAACAACAACGGTTTGTTTGATTAAGGTTTACTAAAAACTCTTAAAACATTTATTAAAAAAGGT
>Ga0308003_1000069_pt1 | contig 50275 bp, 17 predicted proteins | sample Neamet36_FD_203159 | JGI IMG/M metagenome (GOLD analysis project Ga0308003, IMG submission 203159) | Marine microbial communities from water near the shore, Antarctic Ocean - #36 | ecosystem: Environmental > Aquatic > Marine > Unclassified | place: Southern Ocean | collected 2014-06-06
CAGGAACAACTCTATCTTTCTTTGTATCTAATGATAATGGAGTAACATGGGAAAATTACTCAGGTACAAATACTACAGAACATAATTTTTCATCAGCAGGTAGTTACTTGAAATGTAAAATTACAGCATTAGGAGATGTCTCTAAGAATGCTTATAAAATGAGTGATACAAAAGATAGTATTACCTATGGTACAAAGTATGCTAGTGAAATGGATGCATCAATAAAGAATAAATTTACAAGAATCAAACTGAGAGGTAAAAAAAGATAATATGGCAACAATACCAGGATCCCAAAGATTATTAAATCTAACAGCAAACACTGTGGCTACATATGCTACGGTTGATGCTGTTACAACCATAACTGCAGGTACATTGTTGATAGCTACAACAGGTGTAACAGCTAATGGTAAAGTAACAAATGTTACTGCAGGTACTGTGAATACAGATGCCGTCAATTTATTACAACTTAACACCGCAATTGATGGAATACCAGCAGGATCTAATTATTATTTAGATGGTATTACAAAAAGTGGTAACACTTTAACATTTAGTGTAATTGGTTCTACTAATCAAAAATATGATTTTGGAGCTAATGCTTTTAATAGTGCAACAATACCAACAAATAACAATCAACTTACTAATGGAGCAGGATATGTAACATCATCTGGAGGTTCAATGTCTTCTTGGAGAATTGAAGAAGGTAATGGTACTGAAGGAACTCTTATAACAAATGGTGGGACTGTGAGAATTTCTCAAGGGAATGGCATTCAATCAGAATTAACAGCACCCGGTGTTATTACAATTACAAATACCAAACCAAACATAGTACAAACTACTATCACAGGTAATGCTGGTACAGTGACTAATGGAGTGTACACTACAGGAAATCAAACAATTGGAGGTAATAAAACATTTACTTTTGTACCTGAAATAGGAACTATGGCTACGGCTGATAATTCTGATTTTGCAGCCTCTACTAATTTCGTTAAAAACCAAGGGTATACATCTAATACCGGGGATATCACAGGTGTAACAGCGGGATCTGGTATAAGTGGCGGAGGATCTTCAGGAACAGTTGCTTTAACTAATTCTGATAAAGGTTCATCTCAAAAAATATTTAAAAATATTAGTAATTTTGATGGTTCAGTTAAATTTTCTGCTACAGGTAATGATGATAAATTAACTTTCATAGGGTGTAAAGGAACCCTTGTAACTCTTAATGAAGAATTACATACAGTTACAATCTGTGCAGCACCAAGAGAATTACGTTTAGTAGGAACTACTTTAAGTATTGAAGAAGGAAACTCAGTTATACTACCAACATCAACAGGTCCAAAGGGAGATACAGGAACGCAAGGACCTAGAGGTATTCAAGGAATTGATGGTGATACAGGAAACACTGGTTTGACAGGCCCCCGTGGAGCTCAGGGTGTTCAGGGTATTCAAGGTGATATTGGAGATGATGGTTTAAAAGGTGATTCTGGTAAAAACGGAGCTAAAGGTGATCAAGGATCAACAGGAACTCAAGGTATTCAAGGTGGTATAGGATTAACAGGAGGAAGAGGTTTAGTTGGAGCTACAGGTTCTCAAGGTGGTTCTGGTGCCAAAGGTAATCCTGGTACAAACGGAGCAAAGGGTTCTACAGGTTTGACTGGTTTAACGGGTGGTGCAGGACCCAGAGGTGCACAAGGTACGCAAGGAGTTCAAGGTATTAAAGGAAATAACGGTGCAACAGGTGGAGTGGGTGCAAAAGGTGATGTTGGTGATCCGGGTTTAAAAGGAGCAAAAGGTACAACAGGTAATGTTGGTTCTACAGGAGCCGTTGGTAGCAAAGGTTCCACAGGAAATGTTGGATCTACTGGAGCCCAAGGTATACAGGGTATACAAGGAGCAAAGGGATATACAGGTAGTGTTGGTCAAGGTTTTGATATTGAAAAAGTATACAATTCACTTGCCTTACTATTAGCAGGTTCTATAACTAGTGGTACATTTGGATTAGTAGCTGGTACATTATCACCATCTAATACAGATTATGGTAAATTATATTTACGTGAAGGATCCAAGTGGACTTATATAACAGATATGTCTGTTAAAGGAGCAGCTGGTATAACAGGAAATGTTGGTGCTAGAGGTGCCACTGGATTACAAGGTGGTACAGGATCAACAGGACCTAAAGGAAACGCAGGATCAAATGGTTCTGATGGGGCAAGAGGATTAACAGGTTTAACTGGGACAACGGGATCTGCAGGACCTAAAGGAAATGCTGGAATAAACGGAAAAGAAGGAGCTAAAGGAAATGCAGGTGCCAATGGATCCCAAGGTATACAAGGTATACAGGGGCTTAAAGGAACAACTGGATCTACAGGTGGAAGAGGATTAACTGGAACAGCAGGAACAGCCGGAGTTGAAGGTGCTAAAGGTGATAAAGGTTCTACCGGAGATAAAGGATCTGTTGGTTCTGCAGGTGCAACTGGTGGAAGAGGATTAACCGGAGCTGCTGGAATTAATGGCGGTAAAGGTGCAACTGGAAGTGCTGGAAGCAATGGTGCTGCAGGTGCTAAAGGCTCTACGGGTTCTCAAGGAATACAAGGAATACAAGGGAACGGTGGTGCAACTGGTCCTAGAGGAGGAACGGGTCCTAGAGGAGCACAGGGTAATGCAAGTACAGTAGCAGGACCAAAAGGTTCAACAGGAGCTGCTGGTTCAACTTCATATAATGCAGGAACACTTGATGGATACAATTCAGCTCAAAATTCTGCAGGAAGTACGGTTGCTGTTAGAGATGGTTCAGGAGATATAAATGCTAGATTGTTCAGAAGTGAATATGATAGTACAAATGGATCAATAGGGTTTATAATGACTCAGGTTGATACAGGTAGTAATAATTATATGAGACCGTCTACAATGGCTCAAGTTAGAGCAAGTCTTAATGTAGCCAATGGAGCAACTGCTAATATAGGTGATATTACAGGGGTAAATGCTGGTACAGGAATGTCAGGTGGTGGTTCTTCAGGAACAGTTACTCTTAGTTGTACAATTAACACACCTGCTGAAGTTGCATTAGGTAATTTATCAAAAGGAGGTAGTCAAGTATCTGGCAGCTTTACTGCTACTGGAAACATAACAGCTTACTCTGATGAAAGATTAAAGACTAATGTTAAGACTATAGATAATGCTTTAGAGAAAGTAATTGCTCTTAGAGGTGTTACATATACAAAAGATGGTGAGAAGGGCTTAGGTGTTATTGCACAAGAAATAGAAAAGGTTTTACCTGAAGTTGTTTTGGAAGGTGAAGAATATAAATCAGTTGCATATGGAAATATTGTAGGGGTTTTAATTGAAGCAATAAAAGAACAAGATAAAAAGATTGAAAGATTGGAAGGTCTAGTTGAGTTAATGTTAAAAAATAAATAATATGGCTGTTCCAGCGTTTGGTATATTAACAATGTTAGGTATTGCACAAGAACGTAAGTATAGTACTTATGGATCAGGTAACATATCTAGTGCTATATTAATTACTGATTTAATAAACGGTGGAGGACCCAACGGTTTCCCATCTTTAAATACAAGTAGTCCTAGTAAACCCAATACGTCCACACCTCATTCATTAAATGAGTGGTATGGTTATGATCAAGATTACGTACCCGCGCCTACATGTATCAGTGTAGACCTAGGTTATGATTATAAAGATTCAGGTAGAGCATGTGTTGCAGCTGAAAAAGGACCTATGAAACTATACACTAAAAATAAAGATAGTTGGTCAGATGAACCGTTGTATAGTGATTCTAGTTGTGGTAAGTTTGCAAACTCAGGTTGGTATTCAAATGGTAAGTATGCTGCATACTGGGATAATAGAGGTCAAAGATGGGATGGTAGAACTGCATTGTGTGGGGAAGAACCTCCTAGAAGAAAATAACCACATAATATAAAAACCATGGCTAAGAAAAAACAAACAAAAGAAAAGTTAATACCTTTTAATCCTCAAGATGTAGTTACACATTTTTCAGATAAAATTAAAATTGCAAAAAAAGTTAAAGCTTTAAAAAAGGATAAAAGAAAACCTAAACAAAAAGTTTTAGTAAAGGAGATCATACTAGAAGAACCTGCAATGAAACCTAGAGTACAATACCATATGAATATATTGTCACTTGTTACCAACAAAGAAGGTATCATTAAAGAGATAGTGTATGAATATATGGGAAAACTAATGATACCAAAAGCATTAAAGAATACTTTGGATACAAAAAGTCATGCTTTTGAAACTACATTTATAGTAAACCCTGATATAGTACATCCAATTCTTACTAAGAATTATATTGATTTATCAAAAAAGGATGTTAAAATGTTTTTATCTGATCAGGTAAGAGAGTCATATATCATGGGTTTAAGAGAGTTAATTCATAAGGAATTAATGCCTGATTATAAAATTATAGACAAACTACCTTGGAAATAAAATATTTATTATTATCTTTACACCAGATAAATAATTTAAAAACCTTATAGTAATGGCAAAATCAAAATCAAAAAAACTTACAGTTGCGGAACTTACTGAAGTTAAACATCTTCAATCTGAAATTAATAATTTGTTACTAAATATTGGTAATGCTGAATTAGTTAAGAATCAACTAGTAACAAGCCATACAGAAATGCAAGCAAAGTGGACTGTGTTAACTGTTAAATTGGAAGAAAAGTACGGAGCAGTAAATATTAGTCTTGAAGATGGTACACTTTCACCTCAAGAAAAAACCAAAGACACGCTTACCAAAGTATAATCAACCCTCATATCTATTTTATAAAATTTTTTAAAATCAGACATTACTTGTTTGGTTTTAAAAAATTTTGTATATTATAAGTGTATAGCGTGTAAGATCACATTACATTATAGTAAAAAAAATATTTATGATTCCAACTAACTCAAGCAGTTCAACAAATGGATGTGATAATATCTCATCTAATTGTGTAATATGGCAAGGGCCAGATATTGCATGTATTAATTTATGTAATGGTGATACTATCACAGAAGTGGTGGCTAAACTTGCAACAGAGGTATGCTCATTAATCACTGACGGTGTTAAATCAAATCCTGTACTTACCGGTTTAGATTTAACATGCTTAAAGATTCCTGGAGTTACTCCAACTGAATTGGTGGATGTATTAAATGCAATGGTGGTTAGTATCTGTGCAAATGCTACAACAGGTAAACCTAGAGGTATAACAGATGACTTACCAATAATGACATTACCTGCTTGTTTGCAGTATGATGATGAAAGTGGTAATCCTGTAACACAATTGCGTTTAGATTTATTTGCTACACTTATTGCAAATCAAGTATGTACTAATTTAACTAGTATAAATATAATTAATTCAACGCTTTCATCTATTACAGGAAGACTTACAATTTTAGAAAATTGTGTATTACCTTGTTCTTCAGCTACAGCTGAATCCCAAGTTATACCAACTTGTATATTACCTTCTGTATTAACTAATGTATCAGTTTTAGTATTGGCATTAGAAGCAAGATTTTGTTCATTGGAAAATGCTGTAGGTTTACCTTCTGCAATTTTAGGAACAATTCAACAATCATTTATAACAAACACATCTGCAACCCTAACTAACCCTGGTAGTAACTATGGTAGTATTGGTGGGTGGAATGGTTCTCCTATCAATCTTGCACAATCTGTGCAAAATGCATGGGTGGTAATAGATGATATGTATACAGCAATAACTGCAATACAACTTAACTGTTGTCCTGGAGGATGTGATTCTGTAATATTCAATTATAACACTACTACTGATATAGGTACAACTGGAGAAATAACAGGGCTTACGTTTAACTTTATGACTTCTAGTATTCCTGCAACATTTAATGATTGCTCAGGAAGTAGTATAATAACAATTACAGATGTAAATGGCTTGGCTGTATCAAATCAGGTAAGCGTTTCAACATTACAAAGTAACCCTTCAGGTATAAGCATAGCTTTACCAACATTAAATACACAACAATCTTTAACAACTTCAGTAGCATTTTGTGTAACTGATGGTGTTGATACATGTCAAGAAACACAGACTAAATCTGTGGATGGTATTATACCTTGTCCTAGCAATGTAGCCGTGGGAAGTGTTACTGAAACAGGAGTAGTTGTTACATTCACAAATCTGATAGGTATAACTGCTTCATATCTTATTGAAATATATGATTCACTTACTTCTACACTTGTAGCATCAGCTGTTGTAAATAATCCTATTACTAATGTTAGTCAATCATTTGGTGGTTTAACACCAAGTACAAGTTTTTATATTCAAGTAACAGTTACTTTAAATGGTGCTGAGGATATTTGTCCAATTACTACACCTTTCACAACAGAAGGGGCAGGAGCCGCTTGTGATCAAGGAATGGATGTTGCTTTTATAATTGACTATACAGCAAGCATGGGTACAGTTGTTAATACAATTAAAGCTGGTATTGCAAGCATCATTACAACAATACAATTAGAATCTTCTCCAAGTGATTATAGACTAGGTTTAGCATTAGCTGATGAGGCTGTTGGTAGAACACCTTCATATAATACATCTGTAGATTATGTAGCATTACCAGCATCACAAAAAATAATTAATACAGGTACATCTGCATATCAGTTTATTACCGCTGTGGAAATGTTTCAAACAAATAATAGCGCGAGTTTTACAACTCAATTAAATAAAATTAATACAGGTCCTGCAACAGCAGGTTGGCCTATTGGAAATGGTTATGGAGCTGCTGAGCCAACAGATATGGCAATTGGATTAGTTGTAGAAGCAAATGCTTTTTTAGGATCATTTAGATCTGGTGTAGCTAAATACCTATTGATATATACAGATGAGTTACCAAGTGGTTCTGATGATGCATTCACTGCAACAGATGTTTCTAGAATGAATACATTAGCTATAACATGTGCAACACAGGGAATTAAATGTTTTGTGTTAGGTGCAGGTGTTAATAAACCGTATACATCAGGTGGAGTAACAACTTACCCATGGCAAACTTTTGCTACTGCAACAAGCGGTAATTGGAATGCAAGTTATAATACGTCAGCAGTTATGTCTGAAATAACAAATGGTTGTACAGGTGTTACACCTTAATTAAAATAAAAAACAATCTCCCTCTATACATTAGCTGTAGAGGTGGATTTTAAAACAAAATAAAAATGGCATGTAATTGTACAAAATGTAGTAGTAAGTGTGGTTGTTCTGATACAGCTCTAACTAACGCATGTACCTATACTGATTGTAGTGTGGGTAGTGAAAGATGTGATGATATCCAATGTGTTGAGTGTGTAAGCTATTGTGGCACCACTTTTCAAATTGGGGATGTAGGTTCTTTATTGCAAGTATCTAAAGGTGAAAGATTAGATTCAATCATTCAAAAATTTGCTATGATGATAAGTAATGGATTAGGTACGTGTACATCAAATGATACACAACATGATCCGTATAATGTTTATGCTGGTATCATTACCGGCTCAACAGCTTCTGTTCTTTGGAATGGAACGTGGAGTTCAAGTACAGGTATCAATATATATTATGATACACAAATTGCATCAACAGGTTGGACACTGGCTAATACAGTTCCAATTGTAACAACAATTTCAGACTATACAATAACTAACTTAATTGCTAGTACAGCATATAAAGTTAAGGTTGTGGATAATGGTAACAGCGCAAGTTGTAAGCCAATAGAAATACTATTTTCTACATTAGCCGTATAGTACTTTAAAAGACAACAGAGTGGTAGTTTGTTGGTTTTCTACTACACAAGTTGGAAGGGACTGGGGCAACTCAGTCTCTTTTTTGTTTTATAAACATAAGGTTGTAATAAATTTTACATATCTTTGGTTAATCAAAAAATTTTATGTATGTCAAATATTAAAAATAAGGTTGCAGAAACATTAAAGTGGAAAAAGAATGTTACATACTGCGCAGCCCGGTTGGGTATTACTGAATCAAAGTATTTAGAAATCAAAAAAGAACTTAAATTAGAGAGAAAAGAAGCAAAGCAAAAGCAGAGGTTTTTTTCAAATGCATCCAAGAATGCAGAAATTGCAGAAGCAATAGATCTAGAAAAAGGTACAGGTAAAATATCAGGAACATTTTCACATGAACCTAAATCTCCAGAAGAAATTATAAAATTACTTAATATTGATACATCCATTTGGAAATTATCTCAATATTGGAATAAACAAATGGGAGACCATTGGAGAGTATCAGCATTAGTATCTAGGATTAAAGAAACAAGTTTAGATAATCTTGAAGAATTAATTGCAAATTGGAAACCTAAAACATATAGAATACCAAAAACAAACCTTGTTAAACCAAAAGGAAGCAAAAAAGTTTGCGGTATAATGTCATTACAAGATATTCACTTTGGTAAAGAAGGCAATGAGACAATTGATAAAGACTTTGAAGAAACAATAATTGATCTTGTAGAAAGCATACATCCAAAATATTATGTAGAGACATTATATTTTGTTGTAGGTGGAGATTTAATAAACATGGACACATTTCATGGTACAACTACAGGTGGGACACCCGTAGATAATTGTGTAAGTGCAACAGACGCATATACGCAAGCCTTTGATGCAATGCACTGGGGTATTAATTACATAAAAGCTTTCTGTAATAATTTAGTCATTGTATATGTTCCAGGTAATCATGACAGGCTTTCTTCATTTCATCTAGCACATGCTTTATCTAAATCAATAGTGAGTGATGAGATAACATGGGATGTGACATATGCTGAAAGAAAAGTTCATGTGTGGGGTAATAACTTCAATGGATTTGAGCATGGAGATAAACGTAGTAAAAACAATCCTTTAATTTATGCTTCAGAATATCATGAAGAATGGGGACGTACAACAAATAGAACATTATTTAAAGGTCATATCCATACGGATAGGAAAGTTGAGTATATGACATCTAATGAAACTGCAGGATTTATAGAAAAGACTTTACCTAGTTTAGGTAAGACTGACTATTATCATTATTCTAATAAGTTCACAGGTAATAGAAGAGCTGGTAAACTAGAGTTACAAGATGAAATTACAGGTGTTTTATGTGAATTAACTCATCAAGCTATATAATGACCCCAATTAAATTTCATTAAGTGGGGTTTTTTTTGTAAATTATAAATATAACTGTATGATTAACAATTTTAAAAAACCAGACCTGAATGCATCTAGATATAGAGAGAAAAGGTTGGGTATATTGAATAAGGAGACAATAAAAGAATTCAAGGATAAGAAACCTTTGTATTCCAATATTGATAATGATAAATTAAAGAAAATAATTAAACTATATAATGTAAAACTATGGAATGCAGTTATTAATCATAGAGATGGTGTAGAGCTACCGGATTCACTTGGGTATTTATTTATTGGAACATGTCCTTCATCTAAAACAGTTAATCCAAATTACGCTTTATCCCATGAATATGGTAAGGTCTTGCAAAATAAGAATTGGGAAACTGATGGTAATGTTGCAAAGATTTTTTATACTAACTGGTCTACAAAATACAGATACAAAAATAGAGAGCTTTGGAGATTTGTTGCATGTAGGGATTTTAAAAGAGCAGTGGCTAAGACATACCCATTAAATTGGACAAAGTATTTAGTCATGAAAAACAAATATAGAGTTGCTCACCTTTATGATCAAGATGTAGAACAAACAAAAGAAGCTCTAAAGAATTATAATGAATTTGAAATATAAATAACATGTCAACAATAGCAGAAGCAATATCAAGAATAAGAGGACAGGTTAAAGCAGAGGTACAAGATGCCTATGTTACAGATAGATATATATACAGTTTAATAGAAAAGTTTGCCCAAGTATTAATGCGTAGGCAAGATTATGCTAATAAGCTAATGAAATTTAACTCAGTCTGGAAATCCTTACCTTACATTGAACTAATAGATGTGGATAAAGTGGAAGCACATTGTTCAGGAATTACTAGCGGGTGTACCATAAAAAGAAGCAAGGTAAGATTACCTTCTATGATGGAAGGATATTGGGGACCGCTTATCCGTACTGTAAGCTCCATAGACGGCTCACAAGAGCTCCAAGCAACTCAACCGGGTACATACACCTCTATGACTAAAACAACGTCATTCAAGTATAATACAACAAGATATTTCTGGTGGTTGGATGGTTACATTTATTCTCCTAATATAGAATGGGAAGCGTTGAAGCTTGAAGGGGTATTTAATTCAGATATTACAAAATGGAATTGTGATCCAGCTGATGATTGTACACCTAGATATGAACAACCAATATACATTCCGGAAGCTTTATTTGCAGAAATTGAAAGTCAAGTAATTAACACAATGATGAATACACTGAAGGTTCCAGCAGAAGACTCTGATAACAAACAAAACATACATAGATAATGGGAGTATCACAAAAATATAGAACGTTCACTCAATTAATGGAAGATGTTTCCATTGATTTTTCTACATATGCATTAGAAGGTATGATTGAACCTCAACAGCTTATCAAAGTTGCAACTAGAGTGAATTATGATCTGGGTATGAAAATACATAGAACTAAAGAAGTTGTCATTGATATTGAACATGGAAGGGGTCAACTACCAATGGACTTTGCATATCTTAATTATGCATTTCTCTGTGGTGAATATAAGATAAATACAACAATGCCTTCAGGAACACATGTAGAAACATTTAATGATGTTCCTTATGTGCCAGCTCCAGGAGAGGTTGCATCTTGTACAGATGGTGTTGCATGTAAAGATGTTTGTGTAATAGACACATGTGATGGAAAAAACAGCCATCAAATAGTACAAAAAATTGGACCAGAGCAATTTAGAACTTTTAGCACGTTTGTGCAATTACGCATACAAGATGTAAATAGTCCAACTTGTTTTTGCCCTGAGTTAGGTGCACAAGCAAAGGATATTGCACAAATTAAAGATGGTTTTTTAATAACCACTTTTAGAACAGGTAAAGTATACTTGAGTTATCAAGGTGCTATGGAAACTCCTGATGGAGACCTTTTAGTTTTAGATCAACCATATTGTAATGAATATTATGAATATGCACTAAAACAAAGAATTCTAGAAAACATGATATGGCAAGGTGAAAATGTTTCTCAACAAATGAACTTAGTTGAAACTAGACTGAGAGCTGCAAGAAACAATGCTTTAAGTTTTGTTAATACTCCTGACTTTGCAGAAATGAGAAAGTTATGGGAAGTTAACAGAAGAGCTCAATATCATAATTATTATAATATGTTTTTAAGCCATGCACCAACCAACTAGCTTAATAAAGAAGTAAACTACTATGGCAAAACAAAATACACCAAGTAACCAGGGAAAGGGTACAACATCTGTAGTTACCAATTCATTCATTAAAGGGATGAATAAGGACATTACACAATCAATGGAGCCAGCTCAAAGTTGGTGGCATGCGCGTAATGCAGCTAATAACTCCAATGATGGTGACATGGGTGTTATAGGTAATGAACCAGCAAATTTACAATGTGGGGTAATACCTTATACTATCATTGGTGCAGTACATAGATACGGTGATGAGTGGATAGTATTTTCTACGGATGATATCAATTCTGAAATAGGAAGGTTTGATGATAGTGAGTGTAAATACACTACACTTGTTAATGACCCATGTCTTGCATTTAATAGAATGTTTCTTATAACGGGAGCTTCAAAAGAAAATTTTGACTGTACATGGCAAGTATATTGGGATGATGCAAATAATCCATCTAGATCTTTAAATATTGATGATATACCTTGGAAACAAGAAGTAACATCTGCTACAGGAGATGTATGTGTAACATATAGTAATATTGTACCGCCAGAATTAAACTGTGAAAAAATCAGATTAGCTCCATTGGTAGATACACCTTGTATTGAATTAACTAAAGCAACTGATGGTGGGATGTTGCAAAATGGTGCTTACCAAGCATTTGTTGCCTATACAGAAAATGAACAAAAAGTAACTGATTATATTGGTATATCAAATGTTCAAACGTTATGGAGTCATAAAGGAACAGATGGTTCACTAAATATAGATTTATCAAATTTAGATAAAGATTTTGAATTTTTTGAACTTGCATTATTGGTAAGAAATCAAGGTCAAACTTATGCTAAACGTATTGGTTTATATAGTACTGAACGTACTTCAATTAATCTTGATTATATAGATGATTCTTTAGTATCTGTTGATTTAAAAGTGATTCCTCAGCGTAGCCCTGCATATGAAAAATCAGAAGCAATGTATGTTGTTAATGATTGGCTTTTAAGACAAGGGCCAACTGAACAGTTTGATTTTAACTATCAACCAATTGCAAATAATATTAAATGTAATTTTGTTATAAACACATTGCCTGCTAGTTACTACCATAATGCAGGAAATAAATTAGGGTTTTTAAGAGATGAGCAATATGCATTCTTTATAAGATGGATATACAATACAGGAGAAAGATCAAGTTCATATCATATACCAGGTAGAGCGCCAGTATTTTATGGTCCTGCTGGATTAAATGAAGATCAGATTAGTACAAATGCTAATGCATTAGATCCAAGTGGAGATCCTGTATTTAAAATTTGGAATACAGGTGGTATAACAAGTGTTGCAGCTGAAATACAATCTGATGGTAGTATGATAGTTGCAAGAGGTGATATGGGTTATTGGGAGTCTACTGAAAGATATCCTTCTAATAGACCTGACATATGGGGAGACTTATGTGGTAAACCAATTAGACATCATAAAATGCCATCAGAAGATGGTGGTGGTTCTAGTAATAATGCACTGCACTTGACAGATACAAGTGGTGATTTAATAAATGTGCTGGGTGTTGAGTTTACAAATATTGGTAGACCAAAAAATAATGATGGAAGTTATATAACAAATGTAGTTGGTTATGAGTTATTAAAAGGATCAAGAGGTGGTGCAAAATCAATTCTAGGTAAAGGTCTTTTTAGAAACATGAGGAAATATGAAGTACCAACAGGTGAAGATCTATTGGGTAATACTCAGGGTTTATATCCTAATTATCCTTATAATGATTTAAGACCTGATGTATATTTTCATGATGGAAAAAATGCAGGTGTTTTAAATAGAACGGATGGTTGTGATAATTTTCCACAATCAGTAAATTCATTTAAACCTTTAGGTGTAGGTGTTGATTCAGACGGGGAACCGTCAGGTTATTCAAGAAGTGTATTTACTTTTTCTTCACCTGATTTAATGTTTACTAAACCATTTTTAAATGCATATGAAACAAGAATATATGGAGATTTAAGCGGTAAACAAACAGGGAGTTTTAAAGCATCAGAAGATCATCCTCAATTTAAATTATTGAGAAGTGGTGCTGCAGTAATTAGTGCAATTATAGGTATTGGATATGCTGTTAATAAAGTTCAAGGTGATAGAAGCATGAAAAGAACAGGTGCTTCCGCTGTTGTTGGTAGCCCTGTGGATTGGACTGCCGCTGTTGGTACTGGTAATACATATACGGGTGTTGCATATGGTATATATAATGTTTCAGCTGGTATAAAATTAGGAGCTGTTAATGCTGCTACTGCATTCTATGCCAATGGGGCAAGTGCTGCTGCACTAGGTGATTTATGGTTAGGTGGTACTTTAATGAGTGCTGCAAATCAAGCATACCAATATACTACATCTGCATTTGGAATTGGTGGTGCAGGAACTCCTGGAACATATGATATAAGTGATGTAAAAAATACAGCACTTTCAAATTTACCTCCTACGCTAAGAATACCTTTGAGTATTTTAACAACGGGGACAAATATTGCAATAGGTGGTAATGAGATTATTGAATTAATATATAACTTAATTAATAAGTCAGATTTTGTATATAAGTATAATTCTCTTGGTCAATTTGACACATTTACAAAGAGGAATACAGGTTTATGGAGAATTCAGAATACTGATTCAAATTATATAGGTCAGTCTTTTCAATCATTTGATAGTGGTAAATATAAAATTAATAATTTATTCAGACCAAGTACAGTTGTGGTTTCATTGAAATCTCCAATTGCTATACCAAGTGTGCAAGATAAATCAAGATTTGTTATAGGAGGTGAAATAAATAGTGGAGGTACAGGTATACCTTACTCAGATAATTATTTACTTGACCCAACTGTACCTCAAAAACGTAATATATCAGCATACTATGGTGCTCTTAAATATAATTTTGATAATCAGTACGGACAACTTGATGGTATAAAACAAATACCAATGAGAAGTTGTGTAAATTATTTAGATTCAGAAAAACCTGATGCATTTATGTACTCATCACTTCCTATTTTTCAAGGTGATGTATTCATTAATAGGTATACTGAAAAAGTAATAATGCCAATTTTTGCACAATATTTATTAGGGCAACCTGATGAATTTACTTATGATTATTCAAATCATGTAAATATTCCTTATCCAAGATACTGGTTAGATTCACAAAAATTTGACATGACTAAATTAGCAAATAAAATTGCCACTTTAGGTTTAGTAAGTAGTGGTAGTTTATCAGCTCTTTTTCCAGGTGATTTATTTTACCTAGATAGAGGTGATGATAGTTGTGGTGGAAGTGCATTGTCAAGTGTGTTTGGTGGATCCAACAGTGATCCCAATCCAGTATTAGCAATGAGATATGGGTATATGTATACTCACTCAAATGGTATTTTAGATTTCTTTGTTGAGTCAGAGGTTAATTTAGCAAATAGAGATTGGGAAGATACAAAGGCAAAAAGAATTTATGACATATATGAATATAATGATTTAACAGAATTATTTCATGCTCAGATAGAGGGTATTGATAACTTTTACAAATATGATGAGTCATTAAGTCCATCAAGATTTCCAAGTCAGTTATCTTCATGGGGTCAAATGCAACCTAGATATTATGATCCTTATGTAGCAGAGAACTGTTATGTCAGTAGACCTAAAAGGTTGATATATTCTTTGCAAGCACAACATGAATCTAAGAAAGATTTCTGGAGAGTATTCTTAAACTTTAATTATAAAGATTTTAAAAATGCAGTAAGCGTTATAAAACCTATAAATAAAAGTGGAGCAATAGTGTTCTTCCCTTATTTATCTCCGCAGATGTTCCAGGGATTAGACACCTTAAAGACCGGATTAGATACTAAGATAACAATAGGTGATGGTGGATTGTTTAGTCAACCATTTCAAAACATAACCAATTCTGATCTTTCAAATGAATATGGTTCATGTGAAAGTTTAAGAAGTGTTATGAATACACCAATGGGTTTATTTTATATCTCTCAAGCACAAGGGAAGATATTTCATTATGCTGGAAGTGGTTTAGATCCTATATCAAATAAAGGAATGAAATGGTGGTTTAATAAGTATCTACCATCTCAGTTAGTAAAACAATTTCCGGAATTAGAATATTCAGTATTATCTGATAATGCTGTTGTAGGTGTGGGATGCCAAACTATATATGATCCTAATGATGACATTGTATACTTTATGAAAAAGGATTATAGAGCAAAGTCAAACTTTAATATTTCATATAATGAAATAAAAGGTTTCATGCTTAATGGTATTGTACCAATCACATTAGGTGACCCTATTTATTTTGATGATGCGTCATGGACTATAAGTTATGATCCAAAAGCTAAAGCATGGATATCTTTCCATGATTGGCATCCTGAATTTGCATTGCCGAGTATAAATCATTTCTTTACAACAAAGACTATTGAGACTACAATACCCCAATGTCCTCCAGGATACAATTTTAATCCAACAACTGGTTTATGTGAGATATCAAATACAGCAACGGAACTTTCAACAGTTAATGTTGAAGAGCTTGTTGCAACAGTAACTGGTGGATCAGCGGATTGTTTGATAGATATTATAGTTGCAATGGATGTATCAGGTAGTACAAATACTGATGGTAGAAGACAAGCTCAACAAGCATGGTTAACTTCTTTTTTAAATGATGCAGATATATCAGGTCCTATGGGATTAGGTACAATGCAGGTGGGATTTACAGCATGGGCAGGTGGTAATATTAATTATAATATTCCAAATGGATCAGGTAGTACATGGACTATGAGTAACACCGTTACAGAACCTCAAGTAACTAGTTGGTATAATACAAATTGGATTGGTGGGGGTACTGTTATTCCTCAAGCATTGGCAGCAGCTCAAAATAGAATAAATCTTAAGGTGAATTCTCAATTGGGTGATAGATCAACACAACCATTTTTTAAACAGATTATAATATTTATTACAGATACAACTACAGCACCCGCAGCAGGTGTAGGATGTCAATACCAAGCAGTGGGTGTTTCACCAACTTCATCAGGACCAGCAAATCAAAATGTATTTGCTTTATATTGTGGTGCCGGTAGTAGTGTTCCTCCTGCAGCGGGTGTGTTAAATGCTATAAGTTGCACAACAGGACCTGTTAATGTTGACCCTTATCAGTATGGTATTAATGCATCTGATTCATCAACATTTCCTGTGGTAGCATCTGCTATTGCTTCTGCTGTATGTGCTATTCCTTTTGAATGTAATTGTCCAGCAGGTTATACTAAGGTGTTTATAAATGCAACAACTAATTTATATACGGAATCAACAGGTGTTTGTGATGATATAATAAAACCTGTATGTAGAAAAGTTTCATGTAGTTGTCCACCATCTCCATTTGCTGGAGCAACAACAACAATTACAGGTGTATGTCCTGATTCTGCACCTAAGATATTTCAATTAGGTGATCCAAGTTGGGTTGATCCTACACCTCAAGTATGTGATTATTTTTACCTTACGGAAACACCACCTAATTATAAAGTTGGTTCTTTCTGGAGACATAATTCTAGATGTGATCTTTTTGCTAACTACTATGGTGAACAATTTCCATGGGAAGTTGATTTGGTTGCCAATACAGGTCAGGCTGTTAATACTGTGAGAAGTATGGAATATCAATTAGAATCCTATGTATACAAAAATGATCCTGGTTATTTATGTGGTGATGATAAGTGGGAAGATTTACATTTCAATTTTGACCAAGCCGTTGTTTATAACAATGAACAAGTGTCTGGATTATTGGAATTAGTTCCAACTCCATTTAACAATCCTATTTTAGAATTGACTTATCCTATCATTAATACAAATAATATTAATATCTTGTGCTCTAAAGTTGAGCAGAAGTTTAGGTTCAATCAATTTTGGGATATTACAAATGATAGAGGAGAGTTTCCTGGAGTAGGTGGTGTTGTTACACAGCAACCTATTTGGGATACATCACCTAATGGATATATTAAAAATTTAAACTCAATTAATTTAAACTATTTTAAATCTCCATTGCAACATAAGAAGTTTAGACATTACTTTACTAATGTAATATTACGTAAGGTAGATTCTGGAAGTAGAAAAATGTTATTGAGATTGAATAATAGTAAATTACTTACATCACTTAGATAATGGCACATAAAGAAAGAAAATCAATAGGGTTAGTTGGAGGTCCAAATGAATACATTACGGATATACATGAATTTCTATCTATAGATGGATATAAATCTGATAGTCCTGATGTAAACAACCCCTATAATATAATTCCTTCAGGAGATATAACTATGGAAGGTGTAAACTTTCCTGTAGTAGGTACAGACAACCTTGGTAATAGACAAACTATGATGCCAGGTATGAACTATACTTTTCCTGGAGATAGTGTCTTAGAAGTACCTTTAGCACAGGATGGTAAAGAATTACCTAAACTGGAAAATGGTGAAACTGATTACTCTAAATACATTGCTGAGTATCAAAAGAATAATCCTGATTTTAAAGCACCTGATACAGGTACAATAAAAGCATATGAAGAACCTTCATGGGGACAAAGAACATTAGATATGTTAGCAAGCCCTATGACTTCTTTTGGGTATAGTGCAAGAAATAAAGATATACCTGATAATTTACCATTAGATAATCCAGATAGAAATGCTTTTGATAATGTAGCAGATATGATTAATCCATTTGCTTGGATTAAATATGGACAAGAAGCAAAAAAAAGTTATGATAAAGGTGAATATTTAGATGCTGGTTTTAATGCATTAGGTGCAATACCTATTGTTCCTGCTTATTTATCAAAAGGTAAGAATGCAGTTCCTACAATTAAAAAAGCTGCACCTACAATTAAAAAAATTGCTGATGATGTAGCTGAAGAAATGGTTAGCATCTGGACTAATACTGGAGTTAAAAAAGTACCTAAATCAAAAGCAATAAGATTAAATAGATTTGAAGATGCCAATGTTACTAATACAGCATTTGATGATGTAACTAAATATGCTGATGGAAATTGGTTTAATAGTAAGCCTTCAGAGTTCTATGCAAATGCAACAAAGAGAGCTGCTAATACATCAGATCCAGCACTTACACAAATGTTAGATGTTGATGAGCCGCGTAGATTTTTCTCTATGATGACTGATGAAGCAACTTTTAAATCAATGAGTGGATCAAACATGCCTCAAAGAGCGCGTGATATGAGTGGTGGATCCGGAGCAGCATTTCATCCTGATGAAGCTGTCTTACCACCTGAACTTGTAAATATGATGAGAGAAGCAAAAGATCAGACTGCTTCTTGGTTTAATACATCAATAGTAAATACCAAAGATGGTATGCAAGAAATGTTAGATTTTTATAAGAAATATGGAGGTTCATTGCGTAAGGCACAGGAAGGGAAAGAAATTTCCAAACCTAAAACTTGGCAAGAAACCACCATAGATTTAGAAGGAATAAAAAGAGGAATTGCTCAAGTGGAAAGTGTGAATGGTGTACTTATGGTGAATCCTGAATCTACTGCCACTGGTTTATATGGTCAGAGATTTTCTGAAGTAGAAAAAGGAAAATTGTATGAAGGTACAAGAGCTGAATTTGCAAAAGATCTAGATGCACAAAATGAAATCTTTGATATACGTTTAAACAAAGGTTTTGATGCAACTGAAACTACACCTTTATTGAAAGATGCATTTGACTTAACTGTGGAATACAAATCTCAATTGGGTGATAAGTGGAATTACTCATATGAAGATTTGATAGGTTTATCTAACTTCTTAGGTAGAGGTGGTGCAAGAAAATATTTAGGTAATGTAGTTAGAGATGGTAAATCTTTAGAGTCAGTTTACCCTCATTTATATGGTAATGGTAAAAAACAATCAAATAAGAAACCTGAAGAATACCTGAAGACTTTAAGAGAATACTATCAATATGGTGGTGAGAGAGATAATGTATATAATCCATATGAGACTTATGTGCAACCTCAAGATAATACATATGTTGCAAGACCTGATATGTATCAAATGAATGATGAATCTCTTATTGAGACAAATGGTTCAACAATACCCACTTTTTCAATTGACTCTAATGAAGGGTTTAATGCAATTGAGGCAAAAGCTGGTAATAAAAAATACACTGTTGCTTCCGGGGATAACCTGGGTAAGATTGCCAATAGATACAATACATCTGTTGATGAGTTAGTAAAGTTAAATAATATAAGTGATCCAAATTCAATAAGTGTTAATCAAGAATTAAATATTCCTGAAGCACCAAGTACAGCAGCTGTCTCTCCAATTTATAAAGTAAAATCAGGAGATACATTAGGTAAGATTGCAAAAGCATATAAAACATCAGTGAATACACTTGCTAAATTAAATGGTATAAGTGATGTAAATAAAATTGCTGTCAATCAAGAAATTGCAATACCTGATACTTATAGAGCAGATGTTCCTATGCCTGAAGAAAACTGGTACAATGTAGATGAGCTTAAAAAGAATAATGATAATATTAATTCTCAAAGTGATGGTGATATTATTATAAAATCTCAAATGCTTAATAATCCAAATCAAAGTTATGTTGTAATAGACAAGAAGACTGGTTTATTAAAAGTATACAGAGGTGATCATGAAGATTTAAGTTTTGAAGTTCTTACTGGTTCTAACCGTGGTGATGCACAGACTGTAACCAAAATGAAAGATTTAAACAAAGACGGTAAGATAACAGATGAAGATAAAATAAATGGTAAGTGGAAAACAGATTGGACAGCAGGTAATAAATCCACAGGTGCTGGTAGATATACAATTAACCAATCAAGTCCTACATCAAAAAAGAAATACCAAAATGCTCCTAGTTGGAATTTACTAAATGATAATGGTATTCAAGTAGGTACTGCAATACATGGTACAACAAATTATAGAAAGCAATTCTATAATGATGGTGATGCAACAAATAATTCAGCATCTAATGGTTGTATTAATGGACAGTGTAGTGATCTTGATGCATTATATAACTTAGGTTTACCAACAGGAACTCCTGTGTTTATATTACCTGAAGATGAAGGTAATCACTTTGAGTTGAATGATGGTGTTGCTGTCATGAGAATGAATAAAGAAAACAGAGAAAATTACATTTCTCAATATAAAGATCAAACAGGTAAACTTCAAGATCAACAAGGTGGTAATTATACAACAAATACTTTATCATATAAACCCATTAGAGCCAACTTTGATGAAGAGACTTTCATGGAAGAAAGATTTACGGTATTAGACTTTGATGATACTGAGGAATTAAATAATACAACATACCCTTTCATTCATGCTCTTGAAAATAACAAGCAACAAATAATGAGTGCTGCTCAAATTTCCGGAGATGTTTATAATCAAATAGCCAAGATTGCTTTTGGAATATATGGAACAGAATCAGAATTTGGAGATACACACGGTATTGTGGGTAATGCTTTAAGAGGTGCTAATAAAAAGTTTGGAAGTGATGGTTCATCACCAGATGTTCAAAGAAAATACCAAGGGTTTGATATACCATTCACTGATGTGGGGGATGGAGCACAGTCAGATAACAATAGTGTTGGTTATACTCAGATACGTTGGAGTCAGTTAAATGATAAAGAAAAATCTATATTAAATGCTTTTGATATTACATCAAACAAAGATCTTTTAGATCCAGCAAAAGCTGCAATAGCAACTGCATCCATATTAGGTGTAAGATATAATGAGCAACTTACAGCTGATCAGAAAAAAGATATGTGGAATACATTACCTACTAAATGGAATAACAGACCAAACTATTCTAAAAGGGTAAAGGCCAACTCTAAGTATTTGAATTTTGAACAAAAAGATGTAATGAAAAAAGGTGGTGAAACTGAAAACCACATTATGTATAAAAATTATGTTGACGGAGTTTATGATGGTAATAAAATGGAAGTTACAGCTGGTAAAGTGTATGATAAACTAAACAGAATGCATTATAAAGATGCTAAAGCAATGAATATGACTCCAGCAAATTATATACTTACTCACATTGTTGGGCAACGTTAAACCTTAAAAATTAGTAAATCTCTTGATTTATTTGTATATTAATAATATAAAATCATAGTTGTGAAAGTAAACAAAATAAGTTTAAAACAAATGGGAGGACAATCACAGCAACAAGCTGTTGATCCACAAATTCAACAGATTACAGAGTTTATCTCTAGTTCTTTGAATGGAGGAGGAAACCCTATTGAAATAGTTCAAGAATTGGTTGAACAACAGGTTGAGGAACAAGTGATTGCTCAAGCATTTATGACAGCAGGTTATAAAGAAGAAGATGTTGTTAGTTTATTTAAACAAGTTCAGGAGAAATCACAACCTGCAGGGCCTCCTTCAACTGAAGAACAAACAGAGGATCCTCAAGAAATTGCACGGAAACAAGCAATGGAAGCTCAAGCTCAAGAAGCTAGCGCTCAACAAGATCAAGCAACGGCAGGTCAACAAGACCAGATGGCACAACAGCTTCAAGCACAGGAAGGTGTGGAAATTAAATCTGGAAATAAGTTTGCTGATTGGATGCAGTCTCAACAAGGAATTGCTACATCTCAAGATGCAATATCTTTTGATATTAATCCTCAGCCAGGTGCTTACTCAAAATTAAATGGTGACATGAGTACTCCAATGTTAGATTTACAAGGAGAATTTATTGGCAGAAGAAACATACCTCAATTTCAAGAAGGTAGTGAAGTTGATAAGGAAGAAGCTAAAGCATTTTATAATCAAACAGGTGTAGTTAAAAAGAAAGATAAATTTACAGCATCCCCAAAATATATTAATCCTGTTGCTTTTGAATCAAGTAATAATTTTAATGTTGGTTCTATAGCTAAATTTCTTGGTGATGCCAATGATGATTTATTCAGTAAAGAATTAGGTAGTAATGGTGAAATGAAAGGTGCACTTAGAGATTGGAATACAAAGGGTGCCATTGAAGAAGATGTAAAAGGAGACTATTATAACTATAAAGTAAAAATAGGTACAACAGATCCTACCGCTTATGCAGCAGACAATTTAGATTTATTTAATGCATCTAAGCGTGTTAATCCTGAAAAGTTAAGAGATTTAAAAACATATACTGAAGATATTAATAAAAACTCAAAATTCAACTATAATACTGAAACAGGGGATTATGATGGTTTAATATCTAGCAGAGAGCTAAGTGAGGATATATATGGTGAAAAGAAAAACATTTTTGGTAAAGTTACAAGAGAAGGTAGCAATGCTTTAAATGGACGTAATGTAGATTACTTCAATAATTTAGATGATGCCACAAAAGAAATATTAGGTGATTATGAAAATGATATGGAAAATGGTGCCCCTGAAGGTACAACGTTAAGTATTGATGAAAGAGGTTCTGTAGGTTATGTGGATCCCGGAGTATACAACCCTAATGAATATGAAACAATGATGGGGATGAATAAATACGGTGTAGACACAACTCCACCTGCAACAACCATGATACCTACAAATTCTAACGGACAACCTCAGCAAGGAATGTTTCCTACATCTCAACCTAAAGTTGGACCTCGTGTAGAGGGTGATTCATTTAGAACTTGGTATGGTAAAAATAAATCAAGTCATCTAGGAAAGTCAAGAACTGAGATGAAAGACATTTATAACTCTACTGAAGGATTTAAATATGGTGGTTCATTAAAGAAATATCAAATGGCGGGACAACCTTCCGCAGTATTAAGCATGCAAGATTGGTCAATGGAAGATCCAATGACAAGAATGGGAGCTAATGCACCACAAGAATATCAAGCATATGTTGATAGTCTTAGCGCAGGACCTCTGGCACAACCATCTATGATGGCTACACCAGTAATACCGCAAGTAAATGCTATAACACCTCCTGTAACACCCATTGCACGTCCTCTTGAATATAACCAACCTGTAGTTGAAAGAACAAATAAATTTGAAGGTGGTGTGGATAGATTGATGGATAGTAAAGAAATGACTGCTTTTGGTGCCGTATCAAATACTGCAGTACAAGGTGCTGGTATTGTTAATGATTGGTTTAGAGATCAAAATGTTGAAAATGCTAAAATAGATAATAGAAAAAATCTAACAGCTGATGCTATATATGGTACAAAAGAAGACCCTTTCCTAAAGAGAGGTGCTTGGGATGCTAACACTGGAACATTTGGTAGTGAAGGTCAAAGGACTGTGCAAACTAATATGGGTACAGCTAAGTACGGAAAAGAAGTTGGTAGTGGAACAATAGATGTTGACTCTACATTATTAGCAAAACTAATTGCAGCGGGAGCTGATATTGAAATACTATAATCATGGCAAAAATTAAAATAAATAAATTACCAGAAGGATTTAAATTAGTTGACGGCAAAGTTGTTGAAGACAAATTTATGAAGAACGGTGGTGATCTACAAACTGGTGATCAAGCTGATTATGGTTTGGTGACAACTCCACAAGACTTCTATAGCAATAATAACTTTAATGACGCTGATAGCAAGAGTGTAAGATACAGTCTATCAAGTGTTCCTAAAGACAATGCTAATATAGAAGCAGAAGGTGGAGAAACTGTATTAACAGATTTAACTAATGATGGTACATTTGGTTTATATGACATTAAGGGGCCTAGACACTCTAAAGGTGGAGTTCCAATGTTCTTACCTGAACAATCATTTATTTATTCTGATACAGATAAAATGAAATTTACTAGTGATGAGTTATCAGAATTTGGAATTAACTCCAAAAAGAAAATGACACCTGCTAAGTTATCAAAGAAGTATCAGTTAAATGATTACTATGCACATTTAGAATCTCCTTATGCAGATAAGATTCAAGCTACTACAGCAGAATTAATGTTGAAGAAGAATATGATGAATCTTTCTAAAGTTGCATTTACACAAGAATCAAAAAAGAAATTTGAAGAAGGTGTACCTTTGGCTGCCCATCCTTATTTGGTTCAGCAAGGAATAGACCCAATTGAATTTACAGCAAAGATGGAAGAAATAACTATGCAAGAAGCACAAATGAAAGCAATGGCTGCAATGCCACCAGAGCAATTAGAGCAAATGTTACAAATGCAACAGATGATGGCTCAAATGGAACAACCTGAACAAGGTCAAATACCTGAAGGTCAACAACAACAAATGCCTGAGCAAGGTGTTGAAATGGACAGTGCTATTCTAGCAAGGTTTGGTGGTGAAAGAACATTAAGGAAAGCTCAAACAGGAACTGGTAATACAGGTTCTACAGATGATGAGGTTGAATTTGAAAATCCAGGTGTATCTGATGCACAATGGGCTAAATGGCTTCCTGAATTAAAGAAAGGTGCTACAATAACATATACAACGTTACCTAATGGGAAAACAAAAGCATCTATAAACTCTAAACCAAATACATCAAATAATCAAGTAGACAGAAGTCAAGCTGGAGATTTAAAAGGTAAAGGTTCAAGACCAATTTATAATGAAGCTATTGAAGGTCAAGATAAAGCGTTTGGAGAAAATGCTGAATACTTTAATGATAATGGAATGTATTCAGGAGCTGATGTAAATAGACCTACATTTCAAAACTCTACAGGAACAGGTACTTATGGTTCAAATGATATACAAACTCCAGAAGCAAGATTAGATTTAGAAAGAAGATGGGGATCTGCTATGAAAAAGTATGAGGCAGATTCAGGTAAAACTTGGAGTTGGGACATGCCTAAAGAACAAACTAGAGCCTTTCAAAAAAATATAGAAGTAGAAAGAAAAGCGGATGCTTTAGCAGCAGGAGTTCCTTATGAACCATGGTTTACAGAAAAAGGTACTGAAGGAACGGGTTATGATGGTAAATATGGTTTACATACTTTTAATGCACCTAAGCTTACCAAGAGCAACTCTTTTTCTGATGAAGCTGTATATGGTGAAGAACCAAGTAGACCTGATATAGGAGTTAAAGATCCTGATGCGTATGTTCAGCCTGATATGGAATTTTGGTTACAAGATCAAAACAACTTGGCTGCTCTAAGTCAGATAGATGATAATTTATATTTACCATGGGCACCTACAGCTGAGACAGTTCAGTTAGCGCCTACATTTGATGATTGGAGATCTGCTGTTAATTCCAACAATGCATCTGCAAGTACTGTGGCTAATGCTTTAGGAGCAGTTGGTGGACCTCAAGCCGTGGCAAATTCACAAATACAAGGTCAAGCAATGGATGCAAATGCCAAAGCAATTAATAGAGTTAATACTAATAATGTTGGTATAGCTAACCAGTATGGTGCACTACAAGCGCAGTATACTGATAGAGCAAATACTGAAAATGCAAGAAGGCAAACAAAGGTTTATGATGATACTCAAAATGTTTTGCAAAAACATGATAACTTCAAAAACTGGAAGGTTGGTGAAAACGTTAAATTACAAAATGCTGCATTAACTAATAGAGCTAATACATATAACTTGAATAGTACTTTTGATAACTTTGCAATTGATCCTACAACGGGAGGTCCAATAGGATTTACAAATGCCAAAGCCTTTGAAAAAGTAGGTGCTCCTGAAACTCAAGAATCAAGAGATCAAGCTTTATATAAAGCAATGTCTGAATATAGAAGAGAAAATCCTAGCGGTACTGCAAAGGATATGGATATGTTTTTAAAATATAGACAGATGCCTTCTGCACAACGTGCATATGGAAATCAAGGTCAAGAAGAATTAGCTGCAAGGCAGGCTTCTCTAGGTTACCCAACAGGTGCAGCAAAAGGAAAAGAAATAAAAAGGATGGTGGTTCCATTCTATACAGGAAAAATGGGAGGTTAAACTTCAAAAGTGTTAACATATAACTAGTTAAACTTAATAAATTTTAGTAATTTTACATTATGGCAACATACGTACCAGGATCAGAAACATATTTACCGGATATCAAACCGTTTACACCAGACTATAAGTTTTTGTCTGCTGTACTTGATGTTAGGCAAGATAAATATAATACAAATTGGCAGGCAACCAATGACGTTTACAACAAGGTTGTATTCGCGGACTTATCAAGAACAGATACCAATGAACAAAGAGAGCAATATGTCAATAACTTAGCACCTTCTTTAGAGAAGATCTCAGGTATGGATTTATCTTTAGCTCAAAATGCTCAATCAGCTAAGGCTGTTTTTGCACCATTCTTTGAAGATAAGTTGATTGTTAAGGATATGGTTAAGACTGCAAACTATAGAAAAGAAATGAGTCATGCACAACGTTTGTTGGCATCTCCTGATTCAGCTGTAAATGGTCAGTACTGGAGAGATGGTGTTACTTCTTTACAATATAGAATGGATGACTTTATAGGTATGGATGCTGATTCAGCAATAGCTGCACCTTTATACAAGTATGTTCCTAAAGCTGATATGTTTAAATTATCAGAAGAAATATTAGGTGGTATGAAACCACCTTTGAAAATAAAGATAGATCATTTTGGTGTAAATCCTGATGGTTCTGCTAATACTGACTGGATTGTTACTCAACAAAATGGTGAGCCTGTAGTTGGGCCTGCTTTACAAATTATAAGAAAGCGTTTATCTTCTGATGGAAGAGTTTTACAAGCTTATCAAACACAAGCCTATGTAGCTGGTAGAGATTTTGCTGCTGCAGGAATGCAGGGTGGTGACTTTACCACTGTGGCTGAAGGTCAAGAAGCTTGGGCTCAAACAACTATTGGTAATATTGAAGCAAATAATAAATCAAGACTTGCTAAAGGAGAGAAAAAATTAATAATACAGAAGGAAACTAATGTAAGATGGGAGAACTATAAGAAAGAAACAGGAGTTATTCCTGATTCTGATGAAGATAAATTAATGAAAGAGCAGTTAAGTGCTTATGAAGCTACTAAACTTGCAATGGAAAATCAAATGGAGGTTGCAAAAGTTATTGCTACACCTTCTACTGATTTAGAGTCTACATTAAATAGGGCTTATCAATTATTAATGATGACCAACATGGATGCTGACATGGTTGCTGCAGCACAGAGTTATAGTATGAGAGATATGGAATCTACAATGAGAGTTAATCCATATGCAAAACAACAGAAACAATTTAAAATGGACATGGCCAAGATAAGTGCCAATGCAACCAATAGAAGAAGTTTAGCATTTGATCTTCAAGCTCAAAAGAAAAAAGATGATATAGAACTTGCAGAATTAAAAGGTGAAACAATGACTGCTGCAAGAGCAATGATGAATGCCTTAGATGCAAATAATCATTCCATTGGTGGAGCAGGAACTAATCAGTTTGCAACAGATGAAGATGGCAATATAGATCCAAACACAGATGTACCTGTGTTAAGTGAAAATCAATATGCTGATAGAAATAATAAATTACAATCATATAAAATTGAAAGTATTTTAACAGCATTGAGAGTTCAAAACCCTAGAGGAAACAATTTAGGTGGAGGTGAGTTTACTGATACATGGACTATTAAAGCTGAAGAAGGTGATTTTACTGGTACACTTAGTGAAATAAGAAGTAAACTTTCTGAAAAAAAGGAAGGAACTGAAGGTTATGTTCATGCAAAAGGAATCAATAGTATTTTCAATGATCATAAGTCAATTATAACAGCAAGAGATCCTGAAACAGGAGACCTTATAATGAAATCTACTAATCCAAATTTAGTTAGCCACCCGGATTTTGTAAGTCTGGTAAATGATATGATTGGTATTGGTGTCAATCAAGATATTGCAGATAGAACATATGAAGCAACACTTAAGGTTTATGAAGATGCTTCAAAAACTACAGAAGCACTTGTAAGATCAAGTGACAAACATGTTGATGCCATGATGAAGAAAGGTATGCCTGGATTAATGATGGATCTTCCTTCAGGTGGTCAAAGAGTTATGGACAAAGATGAATACTATGCTGCAGCTCTTGCAAAACTTAAGGCTAAGCAAATGACCAATCATGACCAAGTATGGGCAGATGATACAGGTACATCAAATGAAGATTATATGCACTGGGAAGATGTTCCTGTAGGATCTACATATACAGTAAGAACAATGGATGGTAATGTTACTAAACAAAGAACAGAAAAAAAATGGGTTCTTGATGAAAGAGCTTTTAGAGATGAGACGGCTCAAGTATATAAGGCACTTTATGAAAAATTAAATGGTGGTCTTACAGGTGCTATAACTGAAGGTGAAAAAGGAATTCCTACAGCTACCTTTGACGGTATGTTAAATGGGAAGTCAGGTTCACTACAAGATTTAGAATCAGGTGTGACTTACCAAGGAAGCTTTGATCCTAAAGTTCCTGAAGGTCAAGGTGCTGTTATAATGATGCAATATGCAAATCAAATGGCTGCATTAAACGCAAAAGGAATAACACCAACAATGTTCACAGGGACATATGCTGAAGGTTCTGATATGTCAGAAAATCCAAAAGTTGCTCAGTTTATGAATGAAACAATGCAGGATACACGTTCTATGTTGGGTAATCCAAAATCAACAAACTCTTTACCAGGAAGTCCTAGAGGTACTTGGACGTATTCACCTGTACTTGGAGATCCTGAAGATGGAACAAAAACTACTGCTGGATATACTTGGACACCTACAGAAGAGTATGTGAATTCAAAAATGAAAGGTGGTAAAGGAGATGCTAATTATGGTGGTTATCCATTTACAAAAGCCGAACTAATGAAAGGTGTTACAATCTTATTTGATCAGTCTGAGGATGTGAATCCGCGTAGTATAAATACAGGTACAAATTGGGGAAGTCCAATTGTTTCTAAAATTATGTCATCACCAAAAGGGGTTTATACTAATAAAGAAAATAATAAAGCAGGTGATGGTATTGGATCATATAGTTATTCTAAAATAAGCAATAATGAATATGTAATGAATTACCAGTATAGAACATACCAGCCATCTGTAGATGGAAAAGGTGGTGGTTATACTACATCAGCTTGGCAACCTACTACTTATAGAATTAAAGGGAATGACTTTTCAGAATTAAATAATTCAGAAAATGCTATAAAAGAATTCTTTAGACAAAAAGCACTAGCATCTGACTTAGCCAAATCAAAAGATAAGGCTGTGAATGGAAAGAAGTAATAATCAACAACATAAATTAAGTTACCAATAGATGGAAGAGCAAGCACAAAATACAAGTTTAGATCAAACTATTAAAAATAGTGAGGTGCCCACTGCAGTTATTGCTAAGGATTTACCCTACATACCTATTGAGGAAATGTTTAACACTCCTGAATATGATGCTTATATAGATACTGCAGATGTTGCCCAAATGCAGCATCTTGATGCTTTTAAAGCAGATGTGGATAAGTATAGTCCTACTGCTATGGCTAATCTAGGTGTGGCTAGACCAACAATTGCAGCATCAACATTTGATCCTTTGGCACAACAAACTCCTATGGAGGAAGGATTAACTCCAGATGCAGCCGTTAATGCTTTAAGACAAACGCTAAATCAGAATAAACAACAATACAATGTGCCAAAGAAAGGTGCTGATGTTAAAATTGCACCTGTAGTTTCAAACATTAGAAAATCAAACTTTGAGCATTTTTATGAGCATCCTAAATATGCTGATCTAGGGTTCTCACCATATGCAAATAGTGACCAATTTTATAATGATAACTCTACTGCAGGAGATGACCGTACAAGAATGTGGGGTCAATTTACTGGTTTATTAGGTACAGGTTTCATGGGAGGTTATAGATCAATAGGTGATTTATTTACAGGTAATGCAATGAGTCCTGATTTGGCTTCAGCTACTGAAATGGAGGATGCCATGAGAATTGGTAGTTCTACCAGAGGTGGTGCTACACAATTTGCAAATAATCTTTTGTTAAACTCAGCATATACAGTTGGTGTTATTACAAGTGTTGCTCTTGAAGAGGTTGCATTACTTGGTTTAGAAGCTGTGACATTTGGAGGTGCTACTCCACTTGTAGCTGCTAAGACTGCAACAAATGTTGCTAAAGTTGGTAATGCAGTAGCAAATACATTTGCTGTGGGTAGAATAGGTAAAATGGCCAACTACACAAGAAATGCTTTTAAGCAAATGAATAATGTTGATAAAGCAAAAGATTTCTTTAATGCAGCTAACAGCGGTAAGAAATTTGTTGGTAAGATATTTTTTCCAGAAACTACTGCTGCAATTAAAGCTCTTAAATCTACACAGAACGGTGTTCAGAATATGAGTAATATGGCTAAAGGAGCTAAGAAGTTTGGTGGATTTTATAAAGATGTTAGATCATTAAATTATGCATTAGCTGAGTCTAAGCTTGAATCAGGAATGGTTTATAATTCTAGAGTTTCAGAAAACATAAGAACACAAGTTGCTAAAAACAACGGAGGTAATGTTACTGCTGAACAAATGGCAGAGATAGAACAGAATGCAAGTAGGGCAGCTTTCAGTACATTATCAATGAATGCACCTTTGATTTTCTTAAGTAATCAAATTGTATTAGGTAATGCATTTGGTGGGTTTAGTAAGTCATTTGCAAGAATGACTAACGATAATATTAAAGGTATAGGTAGAAGAATAGTAAGAGGGAGTAAAGTTCTTGGTGGAGATGGTAAATTAGCCAGAGATGTATTTGAAGATGTAGGTTCTGGTATAAAAGGTGGTCTTAAAAGAATGAAGAGTTTGGGTGTAAAGGGTAATGCAAAAGCAGCTTTTGGTGCAAGTGCAAGATTCTTTTCAGCAAATTTTGCAGAAGGAATTCAAGAGATATCTCAAGAGGCTATATCACATGGAACAAATCATTACTATGATGCTGTATTCAAAGATCCATTATCAGGAGGTATAGAATTGCAAAGAGCTTCAATATCTTCTGCTGTTAGTTCACAGTTTACTGCTCAAGGATTTGAGACATTCATGTCTGGATTTTTAATGGGTGGTGTAGTATCCGGTCCACAAAAGCTATTCTTTCAGGGAATACCTTCTGTATATAAGTTTGGTTTAAATGAAGCAGGTGTTGGTGTTGGTTCTAAGAAGCAGAATGAAGCATGGGCTGAATACAAAACTAATAGAGATGATTTAGTTGCCAAAGTTGTATTAGCTTATAATGAAACATGGAACAAACAAGCTGAAGATCCAAACTCAATGTTTGATCCTCATAAATTAAACTTCTTAGCACAAAAAGAAGCAGCAGGTGAAAAAGCAAAATCTGCTTATGCTGGAGATCAATTTGGATTTATTGATGCAACTGACTTTGCAAAATTCCAACAAATATTTACAGTATTAAGTACGGGTGGTGCAAGAGCTTTTGAAAGTCAACTTGGTGATTACTTGAAACTTTCTGATGAGGATTTAGCTACTGCATTTCCTTCTGATAAGAAAGATATTAAAAGTGGAAAGTTAAGAGAACGTTTCCAAAGTATGATTACACAAATCAGTAAGACTGAAGATGTGTTTAATAAAACTAAAGATAAGTTTGAAAATCCTTATGATGCTTCACAGTATACAAAAGGATCAAGAGAATATCAAGCAGAAGCTATAAAACAATATTCATATGAACATGTAAGATATCTTTACATGTTTACTAAAGATGGTTTTGATAGAGCTGTTGAAAGATCAAATGGTATCTACCAAGCATTAGCTTCTGAGCCTATGTTTGAAAAGATGGCTGCTAGTGATTTAACTGTTTTGTTAGATCCAGATAGTGTTATCAATGAATTGGAAATATTAGCTTCTGAAGTAAAAACATTAGCTTTTGATAAAGAGGTTAATAAAAAAGTAATTGCTGAGAAAGAAGAAAAAATTGCTAAATTAAAAGCAGTTCAAAAAGTATTAACTGATCCTAAGAACCTATCTGATAAAGGTATATATGATAGAAGAAAGATAGGTGCTCTTAAAGCTGTATTTAAAGACTATGTTAAATTCTTAGCTAATTCAAATGATTCTTTTGTAGATGAAGAAGTGATCAATGATGTGTTAAAAAAGATGGTTGATTATAAAGCTCTAAAGGGTAGAGCAAAAGTGTATGATAAAACAATTGAGCTTTTAGCTAATCCTGAAAAATTTGATGAGGTATTACAAAGACAATATAAAATACATGATGCAGCTTTCAATAATATTGAAAAGGACTATAAGGAAGTAATTGAAAACTATTTGAAGACTCAAGAAATGAATGAGTTGTTAAATCAAATAGCTAACATAGAAGGTTATGAAGTTATTCCTGATCCTGATCAAGCAAAATTCTTTTTAGCAACCGGGGATATTAGATTCCTTACTAGATTTTATATTGCTGAAATAGGTGAAGTTACTGCCAAGAGCATGCCTGCATTACATGAGGTTATTGAAAATTTGAAAGCAACATATGCTGGAATTCAAGCTGATAAAGCTGACGCAGCAAAAGCAGAAACTGAAAGTGAGGTAAGTCAAAAGAATAGAAATGAAGTATCTGATATACTTAAAGGTATGGAGGGTGTAGATGAAAATCTTATGCCATCTAGAACTAAGAAGTATGATGAGTTACTAACTAAAGTATATGAAAAATATGCATCCAATCAAGCCAACTTAGGAAACGTTCCTTTGAAATTTGTTGAGTGGCTTAAAACTGATGATGCAGAAAACTTTAGAAATGCATACAATGCACTTAGAAATATCTGGGTGGCTAATGATAAATTAATTAACCCAAACAAACCTCTTACTGAAGAAGAAATACTAAATGATAATAAATTTATCAATTGGTTATTATCTACAGAAGGTATGGAGAATGATATGGTTAATGAAATATTAGAAAAACTTAATGTTGATATAACTGATGTTACAGGGCAAGTTGAAAATATGGGAGAGGAAGATGCTCCATTTCAAGGAAGCTCTACTCTAACGCTTATCAAAGCAGGTAAGACATTCTCAATAGTTTCTGAAGAAACTGTGAATGCTGGAGAAGAAGGCGGTAGTGTAACAAAGTATATTATAAAAGACAATACAACTAAAGAAGATGTTGATCTTGAAATACTAGAGAAGTTCACTGATAAATTTAATTTATTTGATACCATTCAAGAAGCAAGAGAATTGTTTGTAAAAATGGAAGAAGGCTTTGGTGGAAATGAATCATTTGTATTTGAAGAATTAACTTTGAAGCATGGTTCACTTGTATATAGTGTAGCATCTGAAGGTAAACCTAGTGTAGAGTATGTAGTATTAAGTAAAGCAAAGAGTATCAATGAGGGTAAAAGTTTAGCTTTGATTCCTTCAGATAAAATGGGCTTGAACTATAAAGAAAGAGGTGCTTTTATTGTATCTGTACCTGAAGGTGGTTTTGAAGGATTCTATACATTGCAAGATATGCAAGTTGGTTTGAAGACTTTAGGACCTAATGTTTCTAGATTAAATGTATCTGAACCAATTACTCCTTACCCTCTTCAAAACTTTGACTCTGATAACTCATATCAAGAAGGTCAGGATAGATATAATGCAATCCTTTCAGTATTAACTCCTGAAGAAGCAAGTAGCTTAGAACTCATTATAATGCTTGATCAAAATCCTAATAAGGATACTGGTAATTATAAGTATAAGCAGGAAGAATCTAATCCATATATAAAGACAATACGTTCTAAATATCAGATTGGAATTAAAGCTGGTAATCCATCAGTACAGAAAAAGATAGATGACATATTGGCTGCAAGAAAAATACCTGCTGCTAAAAATAGCAATGGTATATTTGCATTCATTAATGTAGATGGATTTGCATTTCAAGATGTTAATGGTAAAGAAATTAATCCTGCAAACTTTACTGAAGAGCAAATGGATAATTTATTTAGAACTCCAGAGCACCTTAAAGGATTGCAAACTCCAGCTGAATTATTAGCTGAAGCACAGCATAACTTTGCTGCAAATAAAGTTTTAGTAAATACTCTTGATGCTTTAATGGCTGATGTAGCAGATGGTGAAAAAGTTACAATACCTATATCTGAATTAACAAATGGTATTTCATTTGATATGCAACTTGGTTTAACCGGTTGGGATAATGAGTCTACTAGAGCGTTGAATGATTTAGAACACAAGAACGTTGATAACAACGGAAACTATTTAATATTTAAAATGTATACCTTGAATGGTGTACGTACTCAAACTGCTGTTACAAATCTTGAAGGTGATAAGAGGGAAGCTTTAATTGAAAAAGTTTTAGCTGATTTAACCAAGCAAGGTTTATATGATGAGCAAACAGGTGGTGAACTTAGAAATGGTACAATTGACCCTAAGACTGGTGTAAAAAGAAATGATGCTTATAAAGCAATTGTTTTATTACCTAATGGGACGTATAGTTTGGTGAATCTAAAAGCAAAAGTTTTAGTTAAGTCTGAACTTGATTCTATATTTGTATCTTTCATTACTCAAGCACAAGAGGTAATTGCAAACAAGAAAGAAATATTTGGAGATCAAAAAGATAATAAAGCAAATATTGATGAAAATGCTAAAGCAACTATAGCTCTACGTGAGTTTAGTGCAGAGATGGCTGATAATAAATTTTATATTAGCACAATAGCAGGACATGATATCTCAATGCAAGTAAGTGCTTGGGGTAAAATTGAATTACAATTAAGTAAGGGTAAGGAAAGACTTGCTACTATAAGATTAGATAAAGCAACAATCCTTAACAAAGATTTATCTGTTGATGCTAAAATGAAAGTTTTAATTGATTTATTTAATGGATCAGTTGAAGCACAAGAAGCAGGTGTAGAATTAAAAGCAGGTAACTTTAGAAGATCATTTAGTAAGGATGCTCCAATAGAAACAATGTTGGAAGACACTGAAACAAATGTAATATATGAAGTTGCTCATCCAGGTACAATAACATTGTCAGCTGATTCATCAAGTATACAAGCAGCAGGGGATGCATCTACAACTACAACCGGTGTAATCACTCCAAGTGAAACTTTCAAAGATGCTGAAGGAAACCCTATTCCAAAAGGTCCGGAATTAATTGTGGAATCAGCACCTGAATTATCTGTTACTGATTCTCCTTTAGCAGTTGTTAAAGAAGAAATTAAAGTTTTAAAAGCAAAGTTACAAGAAGGAAAGAAAGGTAAAGAGAAACGTGCTGTTTTAACTGCAAGTGATGAATATCAAGCATTATTAAAGAAGAGAAATGATCTTCATGGTGCAGCTAATAAAATTTTAGCTTCAATGTCATCAGAGGCTGTTGAAGATATTAATGTATTTATGAATTGGGCTAATGATAATTTACCTCAATCTATTAGTATTCAGGATATTGCCTTGTTAGGTAATAACTTAAAGGCTGGTGGGGTAAGAGTTGGTGCATTTGTAATTGATTTAAAAGCTATTGCAGGTGGTGAAACAGTTAAGGGTACATTATATACTGGTGCCAAATCTCCTTTCAGATATCATGAAGCATTTCACAGTGTGTTTAGAATGCTATTAAATGATGTGGAAATTAAAAAGTACTTGTCAATTGCTAGAAAAGAAGCAAGAGCTAAGTTAAGAGCTGAAGGTAAAAACTTCAATACTGAATTAGAATTGTTTAGACGTTCTGCTGATACTTATACTAATATGAGTAAAGCTAGATTGGAACAAGAATACTATGAAGAATATTTGGCTGATGAGTTTGAGAAATTCAAAACTAATCCAAAGAATAGTAATACATCTTCTGAAGTAAAATCTTTATTTACAAAAATTCTAGATTGGATTAAATCAGTATTCAGTTCTACTGATGTAGTATTACAAGATTTATTTGAAAATATAAACAATGGTAAATACAAAAATGCTGAGGTAGTATCAAATCAATTTACAAGTCAATTTGGAATTACACTTGAAGCTAATGCATTAATACCTTATGAAGTAATACAAGAAGTTACTGAAGTAAAAGATGCACAAGACAAGACGGTAAAAAAATTAAGAGAAGGTTCTTTATATCTAGATAGTGACATTGCTAATCCAATGATTGCAAGTATGGCCGCTATGTACTTACAAAGAGTATCAAAAAATACGGATACTACAATTTTAAGATCAGAAATGTTGGAAGGTATAATGGATGATTTCTATGTACTATATGATCCTACTGAAGATAATAATCTAAATAAGTCTCCTAAACAAATTGAATTATTAGAACAAGCGTCTTTAGCTATTGATGAATACTCTGATATAATAAAGACTCAGGTATATGCATACTTGAATGTGATTGATAGTCAAGTTGCAGAAGAAGAATACAACGCAGAATTTTTTGAAGATACTGTAGGTTTAAGAGGTATTGATTCATGGAGTACAGATGCATCTATGATTGGAGGGGTTAATTCAACTCCAAAAGAAATTAGAGCTTATATTGCAACTACAACAATTGCAGAGACTGATTTCTTTGGTAATACTGAATTGACTGAAGGTGAACGTTTAATTGTTCCAGTAAACTTTTCTGAAGTGTACAATGGATTATTAAAATCTGTTAAGAATATTGAGAATCCAAGAACAATGTTGCAGAACATGTACTTCTTTGGTTTGCAAAATGCAGAGACAGGTGCAGTAGTATCTAGGCTTTTAGCTGATATAGGTATTACTACAAAATCTTTACTATTAAATACAGCGCTTCCTTTAGACTTAAAGAATCCTCAATTACTTCAGGCTTTTACAAAAGCATTTGAAAACTTTAGAGTTGATTATTTATTTACACAAAGAGATAATGCTGGTAATGTACTTTGGTATTCTGCCGCGCAAAGAGATGATGTTAATTCTCAAATGGATATGTGGTCACAAGCGTGGACACAAGCATCTAAGAAACTTAAATCAGATGCAACAACTAGAGTTAAGTTGGAAAAACTATTAGAAAAATTCCAAGCAGCTTTAAAATCTGAGACAGAATATTATTCCAATGCAAAACTTGCAGCAGATTCTAAGAATTATGCTGAAAAGATTTTTGAATACGCAGGTGTTAAACTTAGTCCTCAATTTATACAATACAGTATAGTTAAGAACAAGAAGAAGTTGAACATGCACCATCAAGCATTGTTAAATGCAAATGCTCAAGAAGCTGCAATTACATCTGATGATATTGGATACATGAAAGAGTTGATTCAAACTCAAAGTGATATATTCAGTGAAGGTGAAACAGGTATGAACTCTAGACTTAAAAAGCTTGCAGTTCAGAATGCACCTTTTGATGAGTCTATTGGTTTATCAGTATTTAAAAATGCTGAAGGTAACTTGGTTTATGCACACCAGAAACCAACATACCACTTGAAACAAATTCAAAAATTAAATGATGTGGCTCAATTGGAAATTCTTAAAGAGAAATATCCATACTTGAAAAACAATCATCTTTTAAATAATGCTGCTTTTATACAAATGTCTGTTGAAAATAGACAGAAGATATTAAGAGTTGCTGGTGCTGCTGTTGGTCAGATCAATGAGACAGAAGCTGATATTAATGATAATATATCAGGTATCTCTTCTAGATCAACATATGGAAACTTTAGTCCTCAAGAATTTGCATTAAGTTTAATCAACTCATATGCTTCACTTGTTAATACTAAGACCGGGAGAGTTGACTTTGTAGAAGTTACAGATGAATCAACTGGTAAAAAAGTTAAAGTTGCATTGACACCAAGTTTATTGAGAGTATTAGAATCATCTAATACAGGTGATATGGCATACATGCCTGTTATTCAAGCAGTTAAATTCTTAAAAGGAAATTCTGGTGAGTCTGTATTAACTGATGAAACTCTTAATATATTCACAACATCTATAGAGACTGAATTCAACCGTATCAGAAGAGAGGTTAATGAAGAAACTAAAACTAAAAGAAATGTACTTGGTTTTAATGAAGAGACATTTGATAAAGAAACCGGTGATGTTATATTAGGTAGAGCATATAAATTACATAACTCATCATTATTATTAAATGAAGATGTTAAAAAACAATTGGAAGAAATTGCTAATAGAGATGATACATCATTCAAAGATGCATTAACTGAAATCAATTTAACAGTTGACCAATTTAAAAAGCAACTTAATGAAATACTGGATGCACAATTTGAAGCATTCTCTAATGAATTAACAGCTTTAAATATTGATACAGATATTAGTAATAGTATCAAACTTGGATTAGATAACAAAGGATTGTTTGCTGAGTCTTCAAGACTGCTTAATTTGTCTACAGATAAAACTCACAATCTTAAACAAATCTTTTTTAATGATTGGGTCAATACTAAATCCATAAATGAGATTCTTTTAGGTGATCAAGCAATTACATTAAAGAATGGTGTAGACGCAATTAAAAGAGCAAAGGCTCAAAATGCTGCTACAATAAGTGCTTATAGTGCAGTAACTGCTCCTAAGTTAGGAGTAATGCATACAACGGATAAAATACTAGCAAATGTTTTTGAAGAACCAATAGGTACATCTTCTTTAACAGGGCAAGATATTGATAAGGCTGATGCAATATTATACTACACATTAAAAGGATTAAGATATAGTGAATTTGGTTTTGGTACATTAACACCAATGCAAGCTGAGCTAATAACTAGATTGGAAGCAGGAGAAGAAATCACTGATGAAGAGATATTTGGATCTAATGGGTTTGTTGCTAATGGTGCAATGGTTAACTCAAGAAAGTTAGTATACGCAGATGGTAGAACATTCATAAAAATGTCTGCTTTCCCATTAATACCTCAGCTTACTTCTAATAGAGTTGTATCAGAAGATGGTAAAGTTACTTGGGTTGCTAAAGAGAATAGAGTTGAATTACACAATTTAAGAATGAAGCTTGAAAAGCAAGAAGCAGAATCTGATGTGATAGCAATAGCTGCTCCATTGACTGCATACAAAATGCTTAAACAAGATGTTACTTCTTTATCAGAATTTGACAATGAAAGTGGATTCATTCAAGAAGCTACAGAATTAAGTGCAAGAAACCTTGGACTTCAGGTAGCTAATCCATCTAACAAGATGGAGATTGTTGATCCTACACAGATTAAAAATATTGTTACATCTGAACAAAATGATTCAGAATTTGTAGCAGCGTTAGGTATGACTGTTGGTCAAATTAGAAAAGCATATAACTTAGCTACATCAAGAAGAGTAGAATTAAAATACAAAAATAAAAGAAATCTTATTTTCAATTTTGATTCATCAATGAGTGAATTAGAAATATCTAAGAAAACTGGGAAGCTTACACCGGACTTAATGGCATTCTTAAAATATGCTGTTAATGGTTTGAAGGCATCACAATCAAGTAGTCAACTACTAGAATTCTTTAGTACTAAGAATGGTGAGCAACAATTTGATTTGAATAATCCAATTACAATAAACAATTTTGAAAGTTTATTCTTAGGTTATTTAAGTAAAGGTACTTTATCAGAAAAATTACCAGGACATGCTCTTGCTTTAGTTTCTGATTTTGGAAACTCTGTATACAGAAGAGTATTTAGTTTTGATCAAAATGGTATTCCTGAAAGATCAGAAGTAATAAGAGAAAAGAACTGGGAAAATAAAGCAGGTAAGAATTCTCATACTAGTAATAGTATAGTAGAACATACGGATCAAGATGGTAATGGAGATAAAAGCTGGAAAGGTATTACTGTTCCAAAAGAGGGTGTTGTTATATTAGACCGTTTAAGAACAAACGTTAAAGAGTTTGATTCTAAAGGTAAAGAAACAGGTGAAAAACATACAGAAATGTTAATGCCTGCTCATTATGCTGAAGTAATGAAGTATATTGAAAATACTAATGAACCAATCCCAGCAGTAATTGCTAAGATGTTTGCTATACGTATTCCATCTCAGGATAATCATTCTACTATCAATGCAAAAATGGTAGACTTTTTACCTGCAGTGTATGGATCAGTAGGAATGTTTGCACAAGAGCTTGTTGAGGTATCAGGAGCAGATTTTGATATTGATAAAGTGTACACTCAAATTAAAGAGTGGTATATGAAAGATGAGAAGTTTGTTGAATATGGAAAAGCAACTAATGCTAAAGATGCACATGCTGATTATTTAAACTATGTACAATCTAAGGTTAATAAAAAAGGGTCTACTTATAATGAAGCACTAATGCTTTATAAAGAAGATAAGCAAGAAATCAGAGAAGATAATCCTGCTGCACTTATTTTTGCAGATTCAATGACTGACAAAGAATATTCAAAATGGGCCAATACAATCATTGCATTAGAGATGTTAGGTCTACCTATTTCTGTAAAACAGTATTCAGAATATAAAGCTAAGAATGGTGAACCATATGAAGCACCTCTTAACAATGAACTTTTAGATTTAAAGTATGCATTAATGGGGAATGATAGTGTAACTAATGAAATAGATGGAAAACCAGCTATATCATACACTCCAGCAAGTTTAGATATACTATATAGTTTATGGGCAGAGTTTAGTGATAGTTCAGAAGAAAGTGCAACTAGATCAAATTATTTAGTTGAACGTTCTAGAGAAGATAACATTGATGTTGATAATATCTTAGGTAAGATAAAATCATTTAAAGCAAATAAAGGTGCTGCAATTGGAGCAATAGTTTCTCCAAATCAAGCATTGAGCCTTTTAACTGAATACGGTATAACACTTAAAGCTGACGGACCAGCTATAATGTTGAATGGTATTAAGTTTGATACTTTCAAACATCTTAGAGAACAATTGGGAGATGGTAAGTTAGGTGATAGAAAACAAGATATTATTTCTTCTTTAATCACAATGGCTACAGATAATGCTAAAGAAAGATTGGTTGCTAAACTTGGATTAAACAAAGAAGCATTAGCATTAGTTGGAAACTTAACAGCATTGGGTGTTCCAATTAGAACATCTTTACTATTAATAAACAATCCTGAAATTCAAAGTATTTATGAGCAAGCTATAAATAAGAAAGAAAAAATGGATCCAGGTGTTGAGTCTTTACTTAAAGATAAGGTAGCTGAATTGAATGATAAGATAAACAATGATAACAAGGATAAAGAAGCTAAGAGTATAGAACTAGTTGATGTAACTGATGCACTATTGAGAAAATCATTAGACAATGAAATCAGTGATGTAGAACAATTATCTATATTGGTAACATTCTCTGAAGCAACACGTGTTAAGAAATTCACTTCCAACATGAGATCAATTTCTGATCTTACAAATGGTTTAGGGAAAGATATAACAACTGTAAATTATAAGAGAGAGCAAATGGATCAATTATTTGCTAAGGAAGCAATAATGGATTTAGCACCTATTTATAAGAGTGATACTTGGCAGTCTAAATACTTAGAGATATTTGACCAAATTTATGATGATTTATTACCTGCTACTTTCTTGAGTGCAAGTCCACAATTCACAAGCATCATGGCTGACGTAATGGATAATATGGATGTTAACAAGCAAGAGTTCACATCAGAAACTGAATCAAAAATAGCTAGAGATTTATTATCATATATAACAATAAAAGCATATCAACATAATGTTGGTAATGGAACAACGGGTTCTATAGCTAACTTAAATAACAATTTCATTTACCCATCTGATCAAAATTCAGTTATTGATCTTATAGAAAGGTTGAGAGAAACTGAAGTTGGTAAAGATAATTTCTTCCTTGATGTATTTGCTGTTGCTAATTCTGCTTCAGAAAAAAGTAATAACACTGGTTTAAACCTTGTGCAATCAAATACATTTAGAAGTTTAAATGGACAACAAAAAATAGATTTACAAACATCTTTTGCTAAAATATATGGTACATTAGAAACTAAAGATGATGCATTATCAATCATCAATTACATGATGGTGAAAGACGGTTTACAAATGGCTTATGGAACATTGCTTGATGCAATTAGTCCATTTACAATGACTGCTTACTTAGATCATATTGCAACAGCCAATGAAGCTTTACGTAATGCATCAGATGAAAAGATGATGTCTACATTTGGTTTAACAATGTCTGAAATGAAGGATGAATTTATTAATGGTTATTTAGCATCTAATATAAACAACTCTTTAATAACAACCCTGTATCAAACTGACGGTGCTTTTAGTAAAAAAACAAAAGGTGTTACTGTTAAAAGTGGTGTATTAACTGCAGTATATGAAAAGAATCCTACATCTAAAGGCAAACGTTATATAAGAGTTAAAAATACTTCAACTGAAGGTTATGATTCTTATAAAACATATGCGCGTGATGATGTTGGAACTTCAGAATCTCAAAGTGTAAAAGGTGCTTATAGAATGCCAGCATACAAAGTAAATAAAAAATTAAAGAACTCTGATGGTTCTAAAAGATTTGCTTCTACTGATGGAGTTACTATAACAATAAACCCAGTAACAAACACACAAGAGTTATTTGATTACATGGAGGGTAAAGAAGGTGGTGTATCTAGTTTACAAAAAGCTTTAGTCTTGAAGGAACTTAATAAGCAAGGTTACAGCTTAGCTAAAGTTAAATCTATACTTTCTACTAACAAACTTGCTAATACTTTCTTGGTTCTTCATGAACAAGATCATATAAATAATAAAGATAAAGATGTATATTGGAATAAGGGTAGAGATTTATTAACTCCGGATAAAGTTGCAATTGAAGTTAGAGCAACAATAAAAGCATTAGAACAAATTTCTGGTCAAATGCTTTCTGACTCACTTAATAAAACAACTGAGGAAGTAGGAGTATATAATGAAATTGAAACATACGGATCCAATCAACAAAATGGTATTGGATTTATGTTTGGTGAAAGACCTACATATGTTGAGGTAAGAAAATCAGTAAAAGAATTACACAATGATCCAATTTCTGATAACTTTCAAACTCAATCTTTTGATGTACAAGAAGCACAATTAGAACAAGATCTAGCTAGAGCGGAGTATATTGATATTGTAGATGGTACTCCATCAGAGGGAGGAACCAAAGTTGATGTTACATTAGCTGAAACTGAAACTGTAGTTGCAACACCAAAAGAATTTCAAGAAGGTGATGTTGCAGAGGATGCTTTACGTGATGCTTCTGAATTAGCTGCTTCATTAATGCAGATGGATTTAGAGTTTGATGCTAATGCGGCTGAGTTAAATCCTCAACTAATTATATTTTGGGATGAAGTAATAGATCAAGATTCAGAAAAAAAGGCTAAATTTGCTAAGAACGGTATGAGAACATATAGTCTTATGTTAGAATTCTTTAATAAGGAATCAAAGAAAGGAATGTATCCAGCAACTGCTGATAAGACTTCAGAGGAAGTATTCATGGAAGAAATTAAATGTATATTATAATATAGTTATGGCAAAATGTCCCAATAAAAATACAGCAGAGTATAAAGCTCTACAGGAGGTTTACACAAGTGAATTAGAAACTAACAACATTATCAATGCTTGGCAGAGTGCCAACAGCACTGACGTGTTCCCTACAACAGTTGAAGCAGCAAGATTTGTTTCACTTAACAAGGTTGCCTTTGCATTAAAGCAACGTCAGTTTGGTGAAAGTGTGATTCATAACTTGCGTAGAAAGAAGTTAATCCATTTGTATGAAGGTAATTATGTTATCAATAATTCATATAATAATAGCATGGTCTATGATGCAACTGCTCTTGCGGCAAATCATAAGGCTGTATTGTTGTATCTAAAGGCAAACAATATACCGTTGGAGAGTGTGAACATTACAAGAACACCTAAGTCATATAAGATAGAGGTTTTAGATAATGTATTTACTCCTAAAGATATAATGGAATCTTCAAGAGCCTGGAATACACCAAGATCAAGAGAGGTTGTGATGCATTTAATGAAAATGTTTCCCCAACTTAAAGTTAAAATGTTATCTGTTAAAGAAGCTAAAGCTATCCATGATGGATTGCCTAAATGGAAGAAGACTTCAGGACCCTTTTCAGAAGTTAATTCATTTTATGTTGATGGTGTTGTTTATTTAATTCAAGGTAAAGTAACTAATGAAACTGCAATTGAAGAAATGTTGCACCCATTCATTGATGCTATCAAGGTTGATAACCAAGCTTTATTTAATAATTTATTAGCAGAAGCTAAAGTCAACTTCCCGGAGATGGCTCAGCAGATTACTGATGCATATAATGCAGACAGAAACTTTAGTCAACTAGATAGAGATTTAGAAATTGTAACACAAGCATTAACAAGACATTTTAATAAAGAATACAATGGTGTTAAACCAACAAAGACTTTTTTAAATTTAATTCAAGATGCTTTAGAGTGGTTGCAAAATGTAGTTAACAATTTACATGAGTATATTGCTGGTAATCCTTTAGAGGTAACAGCTATAAATAGCAATGCAACATTTAGTGATATTGCAAGACTTTTAAATACAGCAGATTTACAATTTGTTCTCATTAAAAAAGCAAGCGGTAAGGTAAGATATTCATTGTCTCCTGAAAAAGCTGCAATAAAAAAGAGAACGTTGTCAGTTGCAAATGGTATTCAAACTGAAGTGCTAAATGAAATGTACAGAATTGTTGAAGGAAGCCCTAAAGTTGTAGATAGTTTATCAGTTAGTATTAATTCAAAAAAGCTTAAGCCTGGAGATAAAGGTTCACAAGTGGCAATGACATTTAATGCTGAAGAGCACACGTATATGGATCTAAACAGCAATACTGTTTACAATTCTGTTACTACTGCAATTAAAGGTAAACTTACCAATAAAGAAGGAGAAGCTATACAGGCTAGAGATGAAGCAATAAAAGGTCTGAAAGGAAAAGCACTTGCTGCAGAGAAGAAATTATGGGTTGAAAAAATTAAAGAAGGTAAACTTGTAGATAAAACAAAACTAGAAAGTGTACAATATAATTTAGACATTGGAAATGATGTTGATACTATTGTTGAGGCCATAGTAATTGAACTCAACGGTAGAGAAAAGATGAATTTGTTTGAGGATACAATCCCCAACATGAAAGTTTTAACAAGAGATCAGACATTGGAAATGTTTGGAGCTATGAGAGAAGTTATAAGAACTTTGATGCCTGATGGTAGTATAGCAATGTCTCAAGTTGTTTTATTTGATGAAGCAACAAAGCTTGCTGGTACAGCTGATTTACTTATTGTAGATAAGCAAGGTAGAATTAGCATTCTTGATTTAAAAACAAGTAAGAATTCTATACTTAAGAAATTTCCAACAACTACAAAAAAAGGATTACAAGGTCTGACACTTTATGAAGATAAAGGTTGGGCATTACCTGCTGATAGTTTGTTAAAACAAAAAGGTGTAGACACACTGAGTACAAAAGGACAACACAATCTTCAAGTAAACTTATACAGAAGGATGTTGGAGAATATGGGATACACTGTTAATGAAGGTGATTTCTCTGCTACCACATTCCATATGCATTTAGATATAGAAGGTAAAGGTAAAGACCAAAAGTATTTAGGTAGTTATACCAATGAAAAGAATATGCACCATAACAATGAGTTATCAGAAACCAAACCATCTGAAAACGGAGTTTATGTTGACATGCTTATTCCAGCAACAAAGAAAAATACCAATAAGGAAAAGTTAGATGCTAAAATAGCTGAACAAGATGAGTCTTTTTATTCAGGTAAAAATGATCCTTTATTAAAAGATGAAGTTATACCTGAAACTGTAGAGGCCAAAGTACTTACAGAAAAGAATACTATATATGATGCTGTAGAAAATTACAGTGAAGCTGTAAGAAGAGCACAGGAAGCGGATACTAATAATAAGAAAAAGGTATTCTCAAGCAAAACCTATGAACAAAGGTTAGATGAGAGAGCTAATGAACAAGCTTATATTTTAAGTGGTATGAATAAGGGCCCACTTGAACAGTCTAGAGTTTATACTGCTTTATTACGTAAGTCATTAGAAAGAATTAGAGAATTTACAACATATGTATCTGATCCAAAAAATATTGATGACCCAGCTTACATTAGTTATGTGTTAAATTTCAACAGATTCCTTACTACATTTGCTCCTTTATTTGCAATTGAAGATTCTTCAGAATTAAATGCTACACAAAAACAATTGGTGTTAAACCTACAATTAGAAACCAATAAATTAGTTGGTACTAAAGCATTAAATACTGGTAAAGAAGGTCTTATTAATGATGCTATTTTCAATTATGTAAAAGAAGTTGTTAGAAACAAATCTAATAGACAATTTGGAGTTGAGGGAAGTGGTAACACTGAAGCAGATTTAATTAAAGAATTGACTCAGGTTGATGATATTAGTGGTGTTGATTTACAAACTAGAGATTTAGCTACTTCTACTGATACATTACTTGCTATAGTAGATAAAATATACAAAAGACAAAAACAAATCTTATTAGATAAGATTAATTATAGAGAATCTGTAATTCAAAAAGCTGGTAATAAACTATTAAAGTTATCACCGGGAACTAGCAAGGATCAACTTTATGATTTCATGCATGTTTTCAGAGAAGGTAAACGCACTGGATTTTATACAAAACCAATTGGTCAAAAATATTATACTCTAAGACAAGAGTTAATGGATGCAACAACTGATGATAAAGGTGTTCCTTTACAATACAGAGAAGTTGGTAATTTTGAAAATGCAACCAAAGAAGATATTGACTATAATATTGAGGTGGCTAGAAAAAAGAGAGCATTGACTAACTTTTCTCAAGCAGAGAGATCAGATGAAAATGGTAATAGAATAGATGGTAAATATCACAGATATAACCAAGAGTTTCAAGATGCTAGAAAGAAGTTTGAGTTCTGGCAAAATAATGGTACATGGGGTACATGGCATAAAAGAAGTAATGTAAAAGGTGCAAAGGAAGTTGAGTATCAAAAATTCCAAGCCAAGTACTACAATAGCGTTGACTATAATAAAGCAATATGGCTTAATGGAGAACCAACAGGTCAAGTTTTAAAAGATAAGACTGGTGGTATATTTGTTAAAGGTGAATATATAGTTGCCAATGAATTTTCACTTGATGAAAATGGATTAGCAGATGTTAATGGTGATATGAGAAGTGAGCAATACAAAGCCATTTTTGATCCTACTAAAACTGATGCGTTATCTATTGCACAAAGAGAATTCTATGAGTTGTACGTTAAGTATTATGAAGTTGAATTATTAGGTAAATTACCAGCAAGTGTTAAAGCGCAGATGTCTGGTAGAATACCAACTGTTAAAGGTGAATTATTATCTGATTTAAAGAATAAATCCAATGTCTTTGTAAGAATGTATTCTAATACAGTGAGATCAGTTTCAAATCTTACTAAAGAAACTGCTATACAAAAGAATGTTTTGCTTGATGAGCAAGGTAATTTTGTTAATTCAATGCCTGTGTTCTATACGGGTTCTCCTAGAAAAGAAGGAGCACTTGAAGAAGCTGAAGCAAAAGAAAAAGCATTAAAGGATAAATATAAAAAAGGTGAGATAAATGGTGTCACTTATAAGAAAGAAGCTGCCTTACTATCAGGTGAAACTGCAAAGTTAAGAAGTGCACCTTTAGTTGAAGAGTTAAGTTCTGATTTAGCATCAAGTTTAATAAAGTTTAGCGCAATGGCTGAACATTATGAAGTGATGGGTGAAATTGAAGATACATTAACTGCAATAACAAGAGTTGTAGAAAATAGAGCATATGAACCATCTAAAGCAAGTACACGTTTAGTTGGCCGTGCTGCCAATAAAGTTGATCAGGCTATTGGAGGCACCGTAGGTTTCAAAAAAGAAACAAGTGGTGATTCAAATACTGTAAGAAGATTGAGAAAATATTTGTCAATGGTTTATTATGATAATGAACTTATAACAAAAGGAGCTGTAGATAAAATTGCAGATCAGTTAATTGGATTTTCTTCTTTAGCTTATGTTGCATTTAATCCGTTTGGTAACTTTAACAATTACTTGATGGGTAAAATAAACAATAATATTGAGATGCTTGGTTCTAGATTTTACTCAAAGAAGAGTTATTTTAGAGCAGCTAAGGAATACAATGCTGTTGCTTTACCTGGTATAATAAAAAGAACCGGTGCTGGAATACAAGATATTGCTGATATAGCAACTCTAGGTTTAGCAAATATTGGCAAGACTGATTATGATCCTAATCAAGCCAACAATAAGTATGAAGCATTAACTGAGCTATTCAGAATGATGGATGATTCTACAGATATACGTGAATCACAAAGAGGTAAAGATGATAAAGGTGTTTGGGAAAGGTTTAAAGCTTGGGGTTATGTACTACAAGATGCTGCTGAATACAATGTTCAAACTAAAGTTGGTATAGCTTTAATAATGGATACCCTGGTTCTTAATAAAGAAACGGGAGAAACAATGTCTTTATATGATGCATTCAAATTTAATGGAAAAACTCATGAAGTTGAATTGATGGATGGTTTTGAAACTGTTATAGATAAAAATGGTAAAGAGATTGCTCAGTATAATGATGACTTTAGATATAAACTAAGAAATAATATTAGAGAAGTCAACAAACAAATTCATGGTAATTACGCGGCTGAAGATAGAATGATAATTCAATCTCATACCATTGGTAACTTAGCTGCACAATTTAAAAAATGGGTTGCTCCAGCTGTTAGAGCTAGATTCCAAAATGAATACTTTGATGAAAATTTAGGTTGGATGGAAGGTAGATATAAATCTGCCATAGCGTTTGCTGCTTTTGCAAAACAACAAATAGTTCTTGGAAATAGAGACTTTAAAAAATATGGTGAAGGATTTCTAAAAGAACAAGAAGGTTATGATGGTACAGGTGGTCTTGGTGATTCAAGAGGTCAAAATAGATTGTTTGGTGTCTACAGAACCATGGGTGAAATTGCTATTATAATTGCAGTATCCGGAATAGGTACTATACTAGATAGTGTTCTTGCCGGTGATGATGATGATAGTGATACTGAAAGAAGACTTAAGAATTTAACTAAGTATCAAGCAGATAGATTGTATAAAGAATTGATATTGTTTGCTCCAATTACTCCAGATTCATGGGTACAAATACACCAGATGATTAAATCTCCGGTTGCTGCATCAAGAATGTTAGGCGAATTGGGTGAGGCAGTAAACCAAAGTATATGGTTTGCACCTGCATATTTAATTAAAGGTGAAGAAGGCTTTTATGCTGATTCTGATTATGTTTATCAAAATAAACCTAATAAAGGAAAACTTAAAGTAGCTAAAGCTTGGGAAGATGCATTACCTATATTGACATCATTTAAGAAATGGAACAATGCTCTAATAGAAAGAGAATTTGAATACTAAAAATGTATGATAAACCAGTCATTAAACCTATAATTAGGCCTTAGTGACTGGTTTATACTACATTATTTAATTACTAACCTTCACAACTTGCACAGTCTAGAATATTTCTAGAAAACTCTTGTGCAGAACTCTGGCTAAATTGGTAGTAAAGAGTTTTAACTCCTTCCTCCCATGCATATAAATACAATTGATTTATATCTTTAGCAGAAACGCTAGGGTGTATCATTAAATTCAAAGATTGTGATTGATCAATGAACTTTTGTCTTTGAGCTGCCTGAAGTATTAATTCTTTAGGGGTTATCTCAATGAATGACTTGAATACTCCTTTAGTAGGAAAATCTAAATGTTGAACTGAGCCATCCTTTTTCAAGATGCTATCCCAAACTGTAGGGGTATTCAGATCATACTTTTCTAATTCCTCCTTTAAAAAAGGATTTTGATATATGGTTTTTGACTTAGCCAAATCTTTAATAAAATAATTAGATTTGATTGGTTCAATACCCATAGATACAGCACCGTGAATAAATGAACTAGATTTAGTAGGAGCAACAGCCATTAATGTGCTATTTGCAAAACCATCTCTAATACAAGTGACATCCCTTGAGTCATGAAGCCATTTTGATGCAACCTCTGATCTTTCCTTTAGAGTTCTGAAGATTTCACTGTTTAAACCTTTGGCCTGTAATGATTCAAACTCAATAAGCTTTGATTGAAATAAAGAATGATAACCCATTACTCCTAAACCTATTGCTCTATGTTGAGAAGCAAATCTATGTGCTCTCTTCATACCAGGTAACACGGCTGATTTTTTAATAAACTCATCCATTACTG
>Ga0308003_1000070_pt1 | contig 50270 bp, 41 predicted proteins | sample Neamet36_FD_203159 | JGI IMG/M metagenome (GOLD analysis project Ga0308003, IMG submission 203159) | Marine microbial communities from water near the shore, Antarctic Ocean - #36 | ecosystem: Environmental > Aquatic > Marine > Unclassified | place: Southern Ocean | collected 2014-06-06
GCTTCTTCTAATAAATGAGTTAACCAAAAATCTCTATTTTCAGTCATTTTACATTCTGAATTAAGTCGATTAACCACTAATACGGTATCTACACCGCTACATTTTAAAAGAGCTTCATCTACAATTGGTTTTAAATCAATACGCTTTTCGCCTCTAAAAGAACCGTCTGATGTAATGACTAATTTGCAGTCACTGTCATTTATTCTACTCGCTAAAGCAGTAGAAGAAAACCCAGCAAAAACCACCGAATGAATGGCTCCAATTCTAGCACAAGCTAAAACAGAAATTGCTAATTCAGGAATCATTGGTAAATACAAACAGACGCGGTCTCCTTTTTTTACACCTTTTGACTTTAACACATTAGCCATTTTATTGACTCTATTATGTAATTTAGTATAAGATATATGTTGCGCAGCTTCAGCTGGGTTATTTGGTTCCCAAATAATAGCTGTTTTGTCTCCATTTAATTCTAAATGTCTGTCAATACAATTTTCAGTAATGTTTAATTCAGCATTATTAAACCATTTTACATTGGTGTCTTGCAATGTACCTTCTAAAACAGAATCCCATTTTTTACGCCAAACAAAATTTTCAGCAGCTAGTGTTCCCCAAAATTCCTCAGGATTTTCAATAGACTGTTTATAACTGTTTGTGTAATCTGAATCTGAATTTATAATGTAATTTGACATTGACTAGTTTAAAGAATGAATATCAAATATAACTACATTTAATTATAATGTAAGTTCAAATAAGGAAAAATAAATTGATTGTAAATACATCTAAACACTTCAGTCTTGTGTCTCTTAAAAATTAAGAACTACAAGACAACATTGAACAGCCAACTTTATGCCTTGCCCACTCTGGACGTTTAGCAAACCATTTCTCATTTTCAATTTGCTCGGCATAAGGATTTTTAAACAATTTGTAAAGTTCATCAATTAACTTATAGTCTCCTTTGTCAGCATCATTTATAGCCAATTGTGCCATATAATTTCTAAATACATATTTTGGATTGGCTAAATTCATAGCCTCTACCCTTTTTTGATTTGTTTGCACCTCTATACCAAGTCTATTAATATAAGTAGAAAACCAAGTTCTCAATGCAGTACGTATTTCGTCTCCTACTTCATTTGGTGTATAAAAAGCTTCATCAAGTGCTTTAGTTAGAATTACATCCTCATCAGCCGTTAATTTAGTTTCAGAATTTATATTTGCTAAATTTCTAAAGAAAATAGTCATATCTGTTTCCGTAAGCTGTAAATTATTTTCTAATGATGCTATTAATTCTTTATCCGATTCATCATCAATTAACAATCCTAATTTAGCCATCATCATAGTATGATACTGTGCATCAAATTCAAATTGATAGTTATTTAAAACTGACTGAAATGGTTCAGCATCTTTTACTAATGGATAAAGTGAATTTGCTAATTGTAGTAAATTCCAAAGTCCAATATTTGGTTGATTTCCAAAACGGTATCGTTTATTTTGAGCATCAGTTGTATTTGGCGTCCAATTAAAATCATAACCTTCAAGCCAACCATAAGGTCCATAATCAATAGTTTCACCTAAAATTGACATATTATCAGTATTCATTACACCATGTACAAACCCAACCCTTTGCCAATCGACAATCATACTAATTGTGTTTTGAGACACTTGTTTGAATAATTCGATTGCCTTTGTTTTTATATCTCCCGTTATACTCGGGTAAAAATGTTTTACCGTATAATTTACTAATTGTGTTAAACCTTCAAAATTTTCTCTTGCCGATAGTAATTGAAAACTACCAAAACGAATAAATGTTGGTGCAACTCGACAAACTACAGCTCCTTTTTCGTAGGCTGAGTTTCCATTATATAATACATCACGCATGACATCATCTCCAGTTAAAGACAAACTTAAAGCACGTGTTCCAGAAACACCTAAATAAAACATAGCTTCACTACATAAGTATTCTCTAACAGATGAACGCAAAACAGCTAAACCGTCTGCAGTTCTTGAATATGGTGTTTCTCCACTTCCTTTTAACTGAACTGACCAATGTTTATTATTATGATCAACTTCAAATAAATTGATAGCCCTTCCATCTCCTAATTGACCTGCCCAATTACCAAATTGATGCCCACCATAGCACATAGCAAATGGGGTTGTATTTTCATACACTTTATTCCCTGTAAATACTTCTAAAAATTGGTTTGATTTAGCTTCTTCTTTAGACAAACCAAGTGTTTCCAACATAGCGTCCGACACATGAATTAATTCTGGTTTATTAGTTTTCTTAGGGGTAACAAAAGAAAAACAAGCGTCTACTTGACGTCTGTGATTTTTTTGAATTGGATCTCCAGGTAATTCTTTTGTAAAAGTGTCGTTGATATTCAAATTCATAATGCGCTAATTTAACAACAAAGTTAACGATTTGTATTGACTATTAATTACATATTACTTTACTTAAAAAAACAATTGAAACTCCTGATAATTATCAGAACGAACGGGTTATAGATTTAAAATCAGATTCAATTAAAACCTCCAAGACAATGCTAAACTCGGCATAATTGGTAATTGATATTCTTTTTTATTTGTTACTCTGTTCACATAAAAAATATTTTTTCTACTGTAAGCATTTGTAACACCTGCAATAACTTCCCATTTCATGTTCTCATGTTTTTTTGACTTAATCGTCTTTTTAAGATTAATATCTAAACGGTGATAAGTTGATAATCTACCATTGTTTTGAGTATCATAAATAAACGTAATGTCATTACTATTTCCTGTAGAGTAATCTTGATCGATAGTTGTAAAGTCAGGCACTTCACCAACGCCATTAGTTTCTTTAAATGGTAATCCAGAACCTAAATTCCATCTTACAGTTCCTTCCCAAGATTCATCCTTACCAAATGTATAACTACCTACTAAATTCACATTATGACGTCTATCAAAAATTGGCGAGTACTCTTCAAACCCATTCCATCTTGTAACTTTACCTAAAGAATATACACTCCATAAATATAATTTTTTAGTGTTATACTTTAAAACCACATCAATACCCATAGCCTGACCATTTTCAACAATAAATTCTTTTTTCAAATTATCAGCAATTTGTGAATATTCTGATGTATTTGGATAAATTTTATTATCATTTATATTAGCCATTTGTGTAAACCATTTGTAGTAACCCTCTACATTCAATGAAACTCTTTTAGATAAATCAACCTCAACTCCTGCAATTGAGTGATATGCTTTTTGCAAACCATTATTGATTTCTACCTCTGTTCCATCTTGTTTAGTAAATGTTTCTGGTATACTTGAAGAAGCTGGTGCTTGTAAAAAACCATAAAATAAATTAACAACATCTTTATCTGAAGTTGTACTTGTATAATTTTGAGTAAAATATCCACCAGCAAATTTTACTCTAATTTTTTCATTTAAATTAACTTTAGCACTTAATCTAGGCTCTATTGTTAACTCTCCAACAGATGAATATCCTTGAAAACGAATACTTGGCTCAAGAACAACTCTTTTTGTTACTTTCCTATAAGACACATAAGCACCTGCTTCAGGAGCATTATTTTTATCTTCAAAAGTTCCAAATTCATACTCAGTTTTAAAATAATTAAATCCAAATCCAAAATCTAACTGGCTTCTTCCTTCTAAATAATAAGTAAAATCAAAAGCCATTTCTGCACCAGCAATTGAAGATATTCTATCTTCAGCACTTTCTTCTGTTAACTTAATGTCATAAGAAGAGTAGTTTACTCTACCTTTCAAATATAACTGAGAACCTTGAGGAACGAATGCGAAATTTGTTCCTACACCTATACTATTCCAGTTTAATGCTGAACTTCCTTGATACTGAACATCATCATTAAATGAAAAACCAAATATATTAAATGTACTACCAGTACCTCCATTAAATGATATTTTTCCATAAGCATCTGCAAAGTTAAAAGGCAAACCTTCTCCATCATTTATATAAGGGTATAATGCTTTAGAAGTTTGTTCTAATAATGATAATTTAGACGAAAACACAAACGATACATCTCCAGATTTAGAAAGAGGACCTTCTAATAATACTTTAGCTGAAAAAGGAGAACCGGCTACTAAACCTGAAAACTTTTTTGAATTTCCATTTCTATACTTTACATCCATCACTGAAGAAATACGTCCACCATATTTGGCATTGAATCCACCAGTATAAATATCAGCAGACTGAATTAAATCCGTTTCAAATACTGAGAAAAACCCAATAGAGTGAAAAGGATTATAAATTGTCATTCCATCTAATAAAATCTTATTTTGAATTGGTGTACCTCCACGAACATAAACTTGTCCACCTTGGTCACCTGTTGATACAACACCAGGTACAGTTTGAAAATAAGTTGCAATATCAGCATCTCCACCAGTTGTTGGTACTCTTAAAATATCTTTTGATGTAATTTTTAAAACAGACACTCTTGTTTCTACTTTTTTATCTTTATTCTCACCATCAACAATAACAGCATCTAAAACCTTTCCCGGTTTCATTTCAATATTTACAGATAAAATTTTACCTTTAGTAATCGTAATTTTTTTAGAGAACCCTTCAAATTCAACATTTTCAGCCGTGATTGTATAGGTACCATTTGGTACTTTAGGTATAGCATAAAAACCATTAAAATCAGTATTTGCACCAACGTTTGCACCCTTAATAAATACTTTAACAAAAGGAATTGCATTTCCATCCTTTGCACTTTTTACAAACCCTCTTACTGTACCTTGAGCCATTAAGCCTATTGAGAAAAAACTAACTATTGCTACTAAAAGTATTTTTTTAAACATATTCTAATTTTATGAAAGGCAAATATAAAATAATAAAAATTAATATTATGAAATTTTAACAGTTCATTACTAAAATGTAGTAAATAGGTAGTTAACTGTATTTCAAAGTCTAATTACATTAATTTCTACCTACAAACTTAAAGTATTGAGATTGAAATTTAATCTATTATCTAACTGCTAAAAAAAAAGTTTATTTTTTTAGTAATAAAACTTGTCAGTAAATAATAAGTGAGTACCTTTGTTGCGGGTAAGTCTTGTACGACCAGCTCCTGTTGAATCCCCCAGGATGGGAACATAGCAAGGGTAAATGGTTGAGCGGTGCGATATAAGTAGCTTACCCATTTTTTTTGCCCTAAACTTTTTTTGTTTAGCATAAATTCTTAAATTTGTTTACTATGGAAACTAAACATATTTCACCCCTAATTTTACACTTCTTTTTTTTTAGTATTCATTTCCTAAATAAAGTAATAAATTAGTTACCATCTCACAAAAAAACCGATAACAAAAACATTACAAATCAAGAATAGGATTGTATGTTTGATTTTAATTGTCAATAAAAACAGTATTGATTCTAACTTTTGAAACATTCAAAATTAAATCAATTAACAAAGCGAATTATTATACCATGAATTACGAAATAGAATATTACCAACCACACAATCAATACATTAAAATTAAAGCAACTTTTGATGTTTCTAATTTAAATTCTACAACAATCACTTTTCCAACATGGAGACCGGGAAGGTATCAGTTAGCTGATTTCTCTAAGAATGTAAACCATTGGAAAGTATTGGATGATGATAATAAACAATTAGTAAGTACAAAGACATCTAAAAATGAATGGTTAATTGACACATCAACTACAAAAGAAATTGTAATTACTTATCAATATTACGCCAATATTTTAAACGGTGGATCAACCTTTATGGATGATACTCAATTATATGTTAATCCTGTTAATTGTTTAGCTTACATAAAAGAACAACAATTAAATACGTGTGAATTAACCGTAATTATTCCTGATAATTTTGAAATTGCAAGTGGAATTCCCTTTGAAAACAATGTCTTAAAAACTAAAGATTACCATGAATTAGTAGATTGTCCTTTTATAGCATCTGCTACACTTCAACACGAAACATATAAAGAGAACAAAGTGCTTTTCCATATTTGGGTTCAAGGAGAAGCTAAAATGGACTGGAAAAAAGTAAAACAAGATTTTTTAAAATTTACTAGGTTACAGATTAAAAACTTTGGTGACTTTCCTGTAGATGACTACCATTTCTTATTCCAAATTCAACCAATAAGAGCATATCACGGTGTAGAACACCAAAACTCTACAGTTATTTCACTAGGCCCTTCTTATGAAATAATGAATAAATTATATGATGATTTATTAGGTGTAAGTTCTCATGAATTGTATCACACTTGGAACATTAAAGCCATTAGACCAGCCGAAATGATGCCTTACGATTACAGTAAAGAAAACTACTCAACTTTAGGGTTTGTAGCTGAAGGTGTAACTACTTATATGGGTGATTTATATTTAAGTGAATCAAATGTTAAAACTTGGGACTGGTATAAAACTGAGTTAGAAATATTATTTCAAAAGCACTTTAATAACTTTGGAAGATTCAATTATTCTGTTGCACAGTCTAGTTGGGACACTTGGTTGGACGGCTATGAACTAGGCGTTCCAAACCGTAAAGTATCTATCTATAATGAAGGCGCAATTTTAGCTTTTGCAACAGATATTATCATAAGACACAATACAAATAACCACAAATCATTACATGATGTAATGGCAAAAATGTATACTGAGTTTGGTAAAAAAGGTGTAGGTTATACAGATAAAGATTACATAGCTATTTGTAGTGAATTTGCAAAAGAAGATTTGACAGCGTTTTTTAATACTTATTTTTATGCACCAAATTCATTTGAACCAATAGTCGCTGACGTATTATTTAAGCTAGGGTTAGAAATCAACACACAAGATAATCCAAACGCATCACAACGTATTTTAGGTTTAATAACTGCAGTTGAAAATAACAAAGCAATTATAAAACAAGTAGCACCAAGTAGCCCTGGTGAACTAGGTAAATTAATTTTAGGTGATGAAATACTGTCTATTAATGGCTTTAGAGTTAATAATGACTTAGAAAAATGGGTAGAACACTTTCAAGACGATCAAATTGAATTAACAATAAGTAGAAGTGGTAGAATAGTTGAAATAATTTGCCCACACACAAACAGGCATTATTTCCCTATTTACAAAATAAACAAAGTAGACATCCCTTCACTTTTACAAAAACGTATTTTTAGAAAATGGAGTGGATACAAAATGGATTGATTAACATAACTTATGGCGTTATTAAAAATAGACGAAAGTACTTTAATTCAAAAAATTAAATTCTTTATTTTAGGAAAAAAGAAACCTAATTATTTAACTAGAATTTCCGTATTCATAGGTTTTGGTACTTGGTTATATTTCATGATTTGGCAAGGTTTAATATTCTTATCTATTCTATTAATGGATAGACTACAGAATCCTAAAATGATTAATGATACCTTTAATAGATTGGGTTATAAATATGCATTTATGCACAGGTGGGGCATGAGTACAACTAAAATATTGAGCGTACATTCAATTGGTGTATTTATACTCTTATCAATTAGCCTAATAGGTTTAGTATTTATATATAGACGAAAAAACAAAGGCTACCTACTCTATTTACTCGGTAACAGTTTTTATGCAGGGTTTACAATGATACTTTTAGGGATGAATTATTTCAATGAACAAATATCAATACTAGACAAGTTCGTTTTTATTGGTATTACAGCTTACTTTTTAATTGGTGCTTTTGTATTTAAAAAGTCTAAAGTTAAATAAATTACATACTTATTTCAAAACACAAAAAAAGCAGATTGAACTTAATCAATCTGCTTTTTATATTTTAAAGAACTAGTCTCTTATTTTTTATCTGTTTCAACAGTTTTCAATTCGTCAGCTTTATATTTACCTTCCGATAAACCTTGTTGAATTATTTTAAATGTTTCAATTGTATATCTAACATCTTCTAAAGTGTGAACTGCTGTAGGAATTAACCTTAGCATGATTACATCTCTAGGTACAACTGGATAAGCAACGATTGAACAGAAAATGTTATAATTTTCTCTTAAATCAAACGTTAAGTTTGTAGCTTCACCTAATGTACCTTTTAAAAATACAGGTGTTACAGCTGAATTAGTTTTACCAATATCAAAACCAGCTTCTCTTAATCCTTTTTGTAATGCCGTTGCTACTTTCCATAAGTTTTCTTTATGGATTGGCTGTGTTCTTAATAATTCTAATCTTTTTCTAGCACCAACTACTAATGGCATTGGTAAAGATTTAGCAAATACTTGCGAACGCATATTGTATCTTAAAAACTCAACGATATCTTCAGTTGATGAAATAAATGCACCAATTGAAGCCATTGATTTTGCAAATGTTCCAAAATAAACATCAATCCCATCTTGACAACCTTGTAATTCTCCAGTTCCCATACCTGTTTCACCCATAGTACCAAAACCATGCGCATCATCAACAAATAATCTAAACATATATTTACCTGACGTTCTGTAATCAATAATTTCTTTTAAAAGACCTTGATCACCAGCCATTCCGAAAACACCTTCAGTAATTACTAAGATACCACCACCAGTTTCACCAACTAATCTAGTTGCTCTGTTCATTTGCTTTTCAAAGCTTTCCATATCATTATGTTGGAAAACAAAACGTTTACCAGCGTGTAATCTTACACCATCAATAATACAAGCATGTGATTCAGAATCGTAAACGATTACATCTTTTCTATCTACTAAGGCATCAATTGCTGATAACATACCTTGGTAACCAAAGTTAACTAGGAATGTATCTTCTTTTTGCATAAATTCAGACAACTCATTCTCTAAAGCTTCATGCTCAGAAGTTTGACCTGTCATCATTCTAGATCCCATTGGATAAGCTAATCCCCATTTTTCTGAAGCTTCAGCATCTGCTTTTCTTACTTCAGGGTCATTAGCTAAACCTAAATAATTATTTACACTCCACACTAAACATTCTTTACCTCTAAACAACATTTTGTTTGAGATTTCACCTTCTAATTTAGGAAAAGTAAAATAACCATGTACACCTTTAGCGTGTTGACCTAAAGGTCCTCTATTATTTTTAATTTTCTCAAAAATATCTACTGACATAAATTATATTTTAATCCAAAATCTAAGTTTTGGTGTTTTTTAACATGACAAAATTATCAGTATTTTTGACTTTAAAGCCACGTTTTATGAAATATTATTCACAAATTTTAGTTTATTCAGATAGCATTTTTGCATTTTTTAACAAATCAACTGTTATCTTTGCACTGTAAATAATATTAGAAAATGAAACAAGTCTTATCTCTACTACTACTTTTAACTGTTATGTCATCATGTAATGAATATAACAAATTAGTTAAAAGTGAAGATTATGAATTAAAGAAAACAAAAGGAATTGAATATTATAATACTGGAGATTATATAAAATCAGTTACTTTATTAGAAAGTACTATCCCTTTTTATAAATTATCAATGGAAGGTGAAAAAGTATACTACTACTTTTGCATGGGTAATTATAAATTAAATGATTATTATTTGGCATCTTATTATTTCAGACGATTTATCAGTCAATATCCAAGTAGTAATTATACTGAAGAATGTCAATTTTTAAGTGCTATGTGTTCAGTACACAACTCTCCTGAATATGCTTTAGACCAAACTGAAACTTTTAACGCTTTAGATCAATTACAAGTTTTTGCTGATATGTATCCTGATAGTGAAAAAATGGATACTTGTAATTTAATCATGGATAACTTACATGCTAAGCTTGAATTAAAGGATTTTGAATCTTCAATGCTTTACTATCAAACAGAAAATTACAAAGCTGCAGTTTTTGCTTTAAACAGTATAATGGTAAAATATCCGACAAGTAAATACAAACATGAGATACTTAATTTTAGTGTTTTGAGTAATTATGAATTAGCAATTAACAGTATTCAGAGTAAAAAATTGGAAAGATTGAACAATACTCTAAAAAGTTATCGTAAATTTGTATCTGAATTTCCTAATTCTGATGAAATTAGTAAGTTGAATGATGTTAAGGACAAAACCGAAGCAGCAATAAAAGAATTTAAAAATTAAGAACAACTGAGTTAATCAGTTCATTTTTATTATAAAAGTATGAGCATAAATTACAAAAACACAAACGCAGAAAGAACAACAATCACTAGAGATGTTGAATTTTTAGATGTAAACACTGGAAATATCTATAAAGCGATTGACGGAATAGCAAAGCGTTCTGACCAAATTAGTAGTGAAATGAAAGATGAGTTAGTTAGAAAACTAGCTGAATTCGCTTCCACTACAGATAATCTTGATGAGATTTTTGAAAATAGAGAGCAAATTGAAATCTCTAAATTTTATGAGCAGTTACCAAAGCCTGCTATGATTGCAATTCAAGAATTTATTGAAGGAAAATTAGAGATCAAAGACGCTAAAACGTCTGAAGAAGAAGTAAAATAAATCAACTAATATGTTAACCGGAAAAAAAATACTTATTGGTGTTACCGGGAGTATTGCTGCCTATAAAACAGCATTATTAGTTAGAGAACTTATTAAATTAGAGGCTGAAGTCAAAGTAATAATGACTCCAGCCTCTTCTGAGTTTATATCCCCCCTTACCTTAGCTACGCTTTCTAAAAATCCGGTAGCCATTGATTTTGTAAAAAATAAAAATGGCGAATGGGAAAACCATGTAGACTTAGGCTTATGGGCTGATTTATTTATTATTGCTCCAGCTACTGCAAATACAATAGCTAAAATGGCGAATGGATTATGTGATAATTTATTACTAGCTTCTTATTTAAGTGCAAGATGCCCAGTTTGGGTTGCACCTGCTATGGACCTGGATATGTTTACACATCCCACTACCACAAAAAACTTATCGACTTTACAATCTTTCAATATAAATATTATTGAACCTACTAGCGGAGAATTAGCAAGTGGACTAGAAGGAAAAGGGCGACTAGAAGAACCGGAAATCATTAGTCAACATATCAATACTTTTTTTAATCCGATTGCTGCCAAATCAAAACTAACGTTAAAAGGTAAGACTGTAGTTATTACAGGAGGACCAACCTACGAATCAATTGATCCAGTTAGATTTATCGGTAATCATTCTAGTGGTAAAACTGGTGTAATTTTAGCTGACGAATGTGCCAGTAGAGGCGCAAATGTTATTTTAGTTTTAGGGCCTTCAAAAGAACTACCTAAACACACTAATGTTAATTTAATTAAAGTAAAATCTGCTCAACAAATGTGTGACGCAGTTCAATTACATTGGAAAAATAGTAACATAGGTATATTTAGTGCTGCTGTTGCAGACTATAGACCAAGCCATCCAGCAGATTCAAAAATAAAAAAGAAAGACGATAAGTTATCAATAGAACTAATTAAAAATCCAGACATTCTATATTGGGCAGGTCAACATAAAAGTGACAACCAATATTTAGTAGGGTTTGCATTAGAAACTGATAATGAAATTGAAAATGCAAAAGGAAAAGTAGTTAAAAAGAATTTAGATTTATTAATATTAAATTCTTTAAACGATAAAGGTGCCGGATTTGAACATGACACTAATAAAGTAACTTTTGTTAAACCAAACAATAATTTAACTAATTTTGAGTTAAAGTCTAAGTCAGAAATGGCAAAAGATATTATTAACCAAATAGAAAAAGATATAAATGCGTAATTTATTTATCATATTTATAATTTCAATTTTTACATCAAGTATAACTGCACAAGAGTTAAACTGTCAAGTTAGTGTAATAAATTCTCCAAAACTGCAAATATCTGCAAACGACTTAGAGATTATAAAAGACATGGAAACTAATATCTATGAATTTATAAATACAACACGTTGGACCAAAGATAATTTTGAAATTGAAGAACGTATTAACTGTAATGTTTTAATAACACTTACTGCTAAAACAGGAACTGATGGGTTTTCGGGAAAAATCCAAATACAATCTTCAAGACCTGTTCATAATTCGGCTTATAACACGACTCTATTTAACTTTGTAGATTCAGATTTTGACGTGACTTACTTAAGAGGTTCTGCTATTTTATTTTCAATTGAACAATATAGAGATAATTTAAGCTCCATTTTAGCTTACTATGCTTACATGATACTTGCTTACGATTATGATAGCTTTTCTTTAGAAGGTGGATCAAACTACTTTAAAAAAGCACAAACTATTGCTAATTTAGCTAAAGATTCTGGTAGTGGTTGGGATTCATCTGCAGGTAAACGTAAAAACAGATATTGGTTAGTGGATAATGCACAACAGTCTTTATTTAAACCTTTACGTAAAGCATACTACAATTACCACCGTTTAGGTTTTGACATGATGCAAAAAGACATGCCTAATGCTAGAAAAGAAGTATTAGCAAGTCTAAAATTAATTGACAAAGTACAACGTGCTAGACCTGGTTCAATTAATGTGCAGATTTTTTTATCAAGCAAAACAGATGAATTAGTTAGTCTTTTTTCTCAAGCAGAAATGAAAGAAAAAAATGCAGCTGTCAATCTTTTAAAAAGAATGGACCCAGCAAGCTCGTCTAGATATCAAGAGATACTGAAGTAGATACTATTTCATTGTAGTTCCCAAATCATTCTCTTTTATATGATTTACACCATTCTCATTCAGTTAACATTTTTTAATAAGAACTAATGTAACTTAATGTCATATATTAATTATTTTAGTAGTCCTACAAAAAATTGGTATAATACTTGAAAGAACTGAAGAAATTAAACTAATTTATATAAATTAGCAACTCACAAAACATGACAATGGCAAAACACATAAATAAATTAATGACGCTTGGATTGATTATAACTTCAACTCTAGGATTTTCACAAATATTAGAAGATAGTGTAAGAATTCAAACGACTCAAAAAATGAGTGAAGTTTACAATTTTGTGAATCAAAACTATGTGGAAGAATTTGATGGTGCAAAAATAGCAGATGCCGCAATTGTTGCTATGTTAAAAGAATTAGACCCACATACCTATTTAATTCCTAAAGCAGATGTACAGTCATCAAATTCACAAATTAACGGGTCATTTGTTGGTGTAGGTATTCGTTTTCAAATTATGGATGATACTTTAACTGTAATTAATACGATTGAAGGTGGACCTTGTGAAAAAGTAGGTATTAAAGCAGGAGACAAAATCATTACTGTTGATGGAAAGTCTATTGCTAGCATAAAACTTAAAACAAGTGATGTTCGTGAAAACTTAATGGGCGAAAAAGGAACCTTAGTTATATTAGGAATCTACAGAAAAGGAGAAAAAGAAATATTATCTTATGATATTATCAGAGATAAAATTCCATTATTCAGTGTGCCGTCTTACTATATGGCCACAGCAGAAACTGGTTACATTAAGGTAACTAACTTTGCAAGAACAACACCTGGAGAGTTAATGAATGCACTAGCCCTTTTAAAATCACAAGGTATGAAAAACCTAATTTTAGATTTACAAAGTAATGGTGGCGGACTATTATCAGTAGCCAAATTTATGGCCGATCAGTTTTTAAGTGATGATAAAATGATTGTTTATTCAGAAGGTAGAAAATACCCTAGAGAGAATCACATAGCGAATAACAAAGATTGGCGTGGTAGATATTATGGTGGTGAAGAAAAAGGCGCTTACGAAAAAGGGAAATTAGTTGTCCTTGTAAACGAAAGTTCTGCTTCTGCATCAGAAATTGTTTCTGGCGCTTTACAAGACTGGGACAGAGCATTAGTTGTTGGTAGACGAACATTTGGGAAAGGTTTAGTTCAAAGGCCTTATGAATTAAGTGACGGGTCAATGCTAAGAGTTACCGTAGCGCGCTATTATACACCTTCTGGTAGATTTATTCAAAAGCCTTATGATGGCGGTGTTGAAAAATATTATGAAGACAAATCAAACTCTTTCGAAAATGGTGAATACATGCACAGAGACAGTATTAAATTACCAGATTCTTTAAAAACAAAAACGCTTCTATTGGGTAGAACAGTATATGGAGGCGGTGGAATAATGCCTGATGTATTTGTTCCTTTAGACACTATGGAGTTAAGTGAAATGTATCGAAAAATTAGCCGAAAAGGTATCATAAATACATTTACCTTTAACTACGTTGATTATAAAAGGGATGACTTATTAGCTCAGTATACTGAATTTAACACCTATTTAAATGCTGAAATTACTGATAAAACATTAATGGATTTATTCTGGATACATTGTGAAGAAGAAGGTGTAGAATTTAACAAAGCAGACTATAAAGTGTCTGAAAACATTATTAAAACATTAATAAAAGCGAGAATGGCATCAAATATTTGGGACTTTTCAAAATTCTACCCAATCTATAACGCTAATGAAAATGAAATATTTATGAAAGGTTTAGAATTAATTGAGGGTAAATATATCAATAAACTAAAATTAGATTATTAATTTTGTACAACACAATACTAACAACTAAATACATTAACATACAAATTAAAAAAATAAAACAATGAAAAAGATACTATTACTAGCATTACCTACACTTTTATTATTTTCTTGTAATGAAACAGGAAACACTCAGATATCAAGTAGAATTGCTACAGAAACTCCGACAATAGTTAAAGGTGAAAACAATACTAACTTAGCGGCTAAGAAACAAATTGAAACACCAGCAGGTAAATTATCATCAATGGAATTTGAAGAGATGGAATTTAATTATGGAAATATTTTTTACCCTTCAGATAATTTGCACACATTTAGATTCAAAAACACTGGAGATGAACCAATTATTATTGTTAGTGCAAAAGCATCTTGTGGATGTACAATTCCAAAGAAACCAGAAGAACCTGTTATGCCAGGTGAATATGGAGAATTAGATGTTATTTTTAAACCTAAAGAAGGTCAACAAGGAACACCTGTTACTAAACGTATTACAGTTATTGCAAATACAGATCCTAAGGAAACATATTTAAACATTAAAGCTAATGTATTAAAAGGAATGTAATTAATGCTTTCTAAAATTTAAAAGCCCGTTTATAACGGGCTTTTTTTGTACCAAACATAACTATTTGTTAACTATATTTGTACTATGAATTTAAAATCTAACTTAGGAATACTCCGTCTTTTAGCCTTATTTGAAGGTATTACCTTTTTGTTACTACTAATTAATATGGGACTTAAACAATATGAAATGAATTTCCCTAATCATATTTTAGGAATGCTTCATGGTGGTTTATTTATTGCCTATTCTTTATGGTTATTTGTAGTCGCTAGAAATAAAAAATGGAGTATTGTTACTATAGCATTATCCTTTTTTGCTTCATTTATTCCCTTTGGAACTTTTGCTGTAGATCATTTCATTTTTAAAAAAGCTCAGAGTAAGTCATAGCTTATGAAACTTCTGTATAAATTAATTTTTGTCTTAACACTTTTAGTTACTAATTACTCAGTAGCTCAAGGATTAAATGATATAGAAAAAGATTCTATTGTGAAAATTAAAAATACAGATTTAAGCTTAATCTATTACAAAAAGACAACTGCTGTTTGGCACAACTTTGCTAATTTTTATGTAGTTGAACCTACAAAAAATTGGTTTATATTTTTAAACTCAGCCGAACTATTGGTTGAAGTCGATTATAAGCACAAAACTTTTTATGCTGTTGTAGAGGACGAGTTAACTGGTGGATATAAGCGATTTTTAATTGGGGAAAAACAATTTATTGCCAAACTACTTGACTCAAGAAAAGGTTGTTATTTCATGCAAAAAGCAATAAAATTAGATACCCAATATTTTGATTTATCGTTTAACAAAATTGAACAGGTCAGAATAGGCCAACCTTATGGAGAAATAGGTCTTAAAACATCAAAACGCAACATCATTATTACGGATTACAAACTAAACTACGACAATTCAGAAGTAATTCAATCCATCCAATACCCCGGAGAAGATTCCGTAAACTCAAATTATCAAACTTGTTATGTTAAAGGTGATTTTGACTATTCAATTTCAAAAACAGGTATTTATAACCTAAAAAAAAGAGAATGGATATTACCACAAAAATTTAATACCATTAGCTATTCTAAATCTGAACTAATTACAAATCCTAAACCAACTAACTTAAACCAATTAAATTCTCAAGTTTGGAGAAAAAAACAAGGGAAATGGGAAATGATGAGTCCTAGTTACTCAAGTATAGAAAAAATCGGAAACATTTATATTTGTACAACACAGCAAGATAAATATAGTCAAAGTTCATATATTATTCTAGATAAAAAATTAAAACCGATACGTGTTAATGATTTTTATAATTTTGATTTAGTTGAATCAACAAATAAAAGTATTAAAATCACACCGATTTTATCCAAACCAACCTCAATTTTTGAATTAGATTTTAAAGGCAATATTATAAATATTGATAAATAAGTAATGGAAAACGAGTTAGACAACTTTTACCTTAATCAATCAGAACCAAATCAGTCTTGTTTACTAGCGTTACGTGATATCATTTTAGGGTTTGATACTAACATAACTTCAGCTTGGAAATACAAACTCCCGTTCTTTCTCTATAAAGGAAAAATGTTCTGCTATTTATGGCAAGACAAAAAAACTAGAATCCCTTATATTGGTATAGTAAATGGATCAATAATTGACCATCCAAAATTAGAGACAGGTAATCGTAAACAAATAAAAATTTTATCAATTAACCCTACTAAAGATATTGAACTTGATCTAGTTTTAGAAATCTTAAATTTATCTGCTACAGTAACCGAACAAGGAATTATTAAGAAAAAGTAAACCTTAATCTCTTAAGCATCTAACGCTTTATTTCTTTTCCAAATTAAATCTGGTAGTTCTACTTGTTTTTCAATAATATCAGCTGTTTCTAAATGGTAAATTACAGAACGCATCATTTTATCACTTACCCAACCATGAATAGCCCATTCAGTTGAATTATACCAACGCTCCACATCTTTTTCTTGTAAACCGTATCTTTCACTCACCTGTTTAATAGCTGTACTACTGTGCATAAACATATCACAACTGTCGTGAATTACACGTAACATTCTAATAATTGCATTTGGATATTTATTCAACACATCTTCTCTTCCAGCAACTACAAAACAAGGCCAAGGCGTATTATACTCTCCTATTCTTTTAAAAGTACCATTATCTACCAATGGTTTAGTTGTATATTTCTCCCAATAAAATACATCAGTATCATGCGCTTTAATTGAAGGTATAGCACCATCTAAATTTTTTATAATTGTAAATTGATCTTTATTTAATTTATGCCCTTTACTATCAGCATCAACAATAGCCATTAAGTGAGAACCAGAACCAAATCTACTAATTGCATATTGTTTGTCAAAAATATTTTGATAACGGTCTAACTCATTATCAACAGCAGTATGAATCCCCCATGTTAAAGGTGTAGTAACGTACTCACTTAATATTTTAACAGGAGAACCTTTAACAATATCAGCTATCATTCCTTCAGTCAATAAAATACAAATATCAACGTCACCATCACGCAAAGCCTTAGTCATCTGACCAGTTCCTCCAGGATAATTTTTCCATTCAATTTCAAGACCTCTACTCGCAAACATTCCGTTTTCGATAGCTAAGTGAATTGGTAAATTAAAATGCTCTGGAACGCCTCCAATTCTTAATTTTATTTTTTCCATAAAGCAAATTTACTAATAATACTTCATCATTGCGGTGTCATTCATAAGCATCTCTAAAAAAAGGCATAACTTTTGAATTGTATCCATTAAAAAAATCTTATTTTTAGACCAAACAAACCAATTATGAAACCAATTCTGCTAAGTTTAGTATCACTTTTGTTTATCACAACTTCTTTTTCGCAAGACAAAGTACTTAAAACACTAACCAAAACTGACACCAAAAAAACACCCTCATGTCGTGACCAACGCTTTTCAAGAGTACCTGATTGCGCCAACACTGTATATTATGAAGAAGGTGCAGATGCAGTATTCCATAAAAAATCTGGTAAACCATACACTGGACAATGTAAAACGTGTTGGAATAATGAGAATATTGAAATGAATATCACTTTTGTAAATGGCAAAACGGATGGGAAAGATACTGTTTACTACGAAAATGGCCTAATCAATTTAGTACGTTCACATTTTCAAGGGAAAGAAGATGGAGAATGGATGCTATATACTGAAGAAGGAAAACTAAAATGGACTAAAAACTACAATGGTGGTCAAGAACATGGCTTTCACACTCATTACTTTCCAAATGGTACCGTTTATAAAATTGAAGAATGGACTTATGGAAAGTTAACAGGAAATAAAAAAGTTTTTTACATGGGTAAAAACCAAGAAGAAGGTAGATTACAAAAAGAGGTTAGCTATAAAGATGGTAAATTTCATGGCATGTACATCACCTATTTTAAAAATAGCTTAATCGAATCAGAACAAGCCTATGACAAAGGAAAAAAAGACGGATTATCAAAATACTATTATGATAACGGCGAATTGTTTTATACTGAAAGCTATGATAAAGGAAAAAAGAATGGTCAAATAAAACGTTTATATCCAAATGGAAAAACTTGGATTATTGAAAAGTATAAAGATGATGTCAAAACAGGAACTTGGCAAGAATATTCTTCTGATGGGATGATAAAATATGAAGGGGAATACAAAAATGGAATTCTAAAAAAAGAGCATTACTACAATGAAGATGGAGATGAAACGGCTTCACCAGGAGAATAATTAGGAGTTTACTCCGAAACGGTTCGGAGTCGGGTTATTCGTACTCACCTTTTCAATTTATGCACTCTAAATACATAAATTAAAAAAGAGTTCAAATAATCGCTACTATCCCTTAGCCAAACAAATATTATGTTTTTTCACATCTAAGTAATTTCACACCTAAACTACCCCAACCAATAACCATTAACAATCCGCCAACAGGAACAATATGTACAACGTTTTTTAAAACTGAATAACTTTCGTGAAATGAGTAAATAAATAAATTGACAGAAAATAAAATTGAACCCAAAACAATTAACCTATAATTCCATTTTAGATTAAACTCAAATTTATCATTATTTAACCCTAAAATCATTAACCCTAAACCTGAATACATTAAGTATTTAACACCTTTATTGAAAATAACAATCAACTCATCTGATACATAGTTTTTTATGCCATGCGCACCAAAAGCACCAAAAAGTATGGCTATAAAAATATAAAAAACGGCAAGTGTTGTTATTTGTTTGTTCATGTAACAAATATAGCAATCAATTTAAAATTTAATCTAAAAAAACAGACCTCAAAATTAAATTTAAATTCTTTTTGTCTTTAAAGCATTTCTCATCATCACTTTTACTACAACCTTATGAAAGGGTTTAATAATAAAAAAATAAACCTTTCCAAAACCAGAATTATAATGAACTAAGGTTGATAAAATTAAGTAATCATCATTTTTTAAAACCGAAACTCTAAAATCAAGATGTTTATCATCTTCTCCAGCAATGATTTCATTTGGTTGAATATCAAATATTTTAAACACACCATGTTTGTCACCAACAGTTAATGATTTTATTTCTTTTTGCTTTGAACCATCCCCCGTATCTAAACCAAAAACGCCAACAATTTTATTTCTTAATCCCATTAATACATTAACCCATTTAGGCACATGATTAAAAATGGCCATATACAAACTATCAACTTTCTGTGTATTATCGCTTAGCTTAACCTTAAAAGCGTCTACATAATCTATTTCACCAATAAATTGCATTGAAATACTTTCTTTTGGTAACTTAACGTTTGTGATTTTTGACATTTTTAAATTAACTATTTAAGAGTTGTTTGGCATTTTCAATTGCTGAATCTGTTACTTTTTCACCACTCATCATTTTAGCCAACTCCACTACTCTCTCATCATCTGATAACCTAACCACTTTAGTTCTAGTTTTATCATCACTATCTGACTTAAACACATGATAATGAACTTTCCCTTTCCCAGCAATTTGAGGTAAATGTGTAATACTAATTAGTTGTGATTTTTTTCCAAGTTTTTCAAAAACAGTAGCCATTTTTGCGGCAACCTCTCCTGAAACACCTGTATCAATTTCATCAAAAATTAAAGTCGGTAAAGATTTTGTTTTTGCTAAGATGACTAAAATAGCTAACATCAATCTTGACAATTCTCCTCCAGATGCAGATTTTTTTATTTGTAAAAAACTACCTCCTAAATTTGTTTTAAAAAGGAAGTCAATTGTGTTTAATCCATTAGAATTTAAATCCTCAATTAATACTAAATCTATTTTTATTTCAGCATTAGGCATTGCTAATTGATTTAGAATAGTAGCAATAGACTCTTGTAAGGGAATAATATGTGCTTTCCTTTTATTATGAATATCAGTTGCCTGTTTTACAAGATCTTTATAATTATTTGAAATCGTTTTTCCTAACGCTGTAATCTCTTCTTCAACCGAACCAAAACCAGTTATTTGAATTGCTAGTTTGTCTCTCAACTCAATCAATTCTTTAATTGAATTTACATTATGTTTATATGACAACCCATTAATAGATTCAATTTTTTCTTTAACTAAAATTGATTTTTCTTCATCTAAATCATCTAAGTCATTCTTTGACTCAATATCAGCTTCAATATCTTGTAATTCAATTTTGGTTGAATTTAATCTCAAAATTAAGTCATTATAAAACACATCAATTTGTTGTAAAGGCTCTAAAGTTGTTAATAAAGAATTTACACTTTCTACTGGAGAGTTTTCTGAATTTTTAAAAATTGAAATTGCGCTATCTAACGCTTCTTTTATTGAAGACCAATTTTGAATTTTATTATATTCACTTTCTAATTCTGAAATATTTACAGTATCTAAATTAGCCTCAACTAATTCGGTCAATAAAAACTCAATATAATCTTTTTCTTTTCTATTCTCAGCATCTGATAATTCTAAATTAATTAATTTTTGCTTATCTGATTTATAGATTGTATATAATTTTACATAATCCATTACATCCTTTTCTGTATTAGAAAAAGAATCTAACAACTCCATTTGAAATTGTTTACTAAATAAATCTAATGTTTGATGTTGTGTATGAATTTTCATCAACTTTTCACCAAACGCTTTTAAAACATTTAAAGTAACAGGTGTATCATTTATAAATAATCTCGATTTCCCACTAGTCGTAAATTCTCTACGAATTATTGTTTGTGGTTCGTAATCAATATCAAGTTCATTAAAAAATGATTTAGAGATAATGTTTTTGACATTAAACTCAGCTTCTAGTACACATTTTTTATCATTTTGTTTAATTGCAGATGAATCAGCTCTTTCACCTAACAATAAATTAAGTGCTTTCAAAAGAATTGATTTACCCGCTCCTGTCTCACCTGTTATTACAGAGTAACCTGAAGAAAAATCTAAATTTAAATTTTCAATTAAAGCATAATTTGATATATCTAATCTGCACAGCATAATATGAATGGTTTTATTAAAACGAAATTACTATTTATAATTAAATACTTTGATAAAACCATCTAATTATTACCAATAAAAAAAGACGGACTAAAAAAGTCCGTCTTCATATTATTTTATATCTTTTTACTATCGAGCAATAGTAACAGAACCTCTAAATTCATATTTTTTATCATTATATGAATCTTTTGCTGTTACAACCCAAACATAAGTTCCATCTTCTACTTTCCCCATTGAACTATATGTACCATCCCATTCTCCTGTTGAATCATAAGACTCCCATACAATTTCACCCCAACGGTTAAACATTATGATGTGAAAATCATTTATATCAATACCATTAATAAATACTCTCCATGTTTCATTAAACTCATCACCATCTGGTGTGAAAATATTTGGTGCATAAATAGTCACATCATTAATCACTTCTATTTGTCCAACAATTGAATCCATACATAAGTGCTGATTCCAAACTTTTAAAGTAGTTGGGTAAATTGCAGGTACACCTTGTGGAAAGCTAACATCTACATTCTCTGTAGAAGCACTTGTTGGTGTTCCTCCATCAATTGACCAGTTCCATTGAATAACATCATCAGAAGATAAATTAGTTAAAACAACCTCTGGTTCATAAATAGTTGGTGGAATTGGAGCATATGTGAAATTTGCTTCTGGATAATCATATGTTTCAATGTATTGAACATAAGTTGTATCATACATACACCCATAAATTGAAGTTATTGTCATAGTTACGTCAAAAACCCCAACTTCATCATACGTTGCATTAATTGATGACGCACCAAGTGCATCTGCCGCATTGTTAGGTGAAAATTGCCAATTTGTATTTTGAATTTCAACTGAGTTTATTGATGCATTTGTAAAAGCAACAGTTATTGGATAACATCCATCAACTTTATCAGTAATCATAGCTGGAAAAATAGGTGTTGGCATTGTAACTGAAGTGACTTCAAAATCAGTAGGACAAACACCTTCTGTTATAGTAACAGTTACTGTAATATCCTCAGTAGGATTAATTGTAATTGAATTACCGTCACCTAATACATTTCCAAGTCCATCAACCCATGTTAAAATCGCGCTTCCCATTCCTCCTTGATTTTGAACAGTAAAGGTTACAGCATCTCCTGGACATGAAGTTAAATCAGGAGTAAGGTCATAAACATCTAAAGGATTTGGTTCTGTAATAGTTACATTTTCAGTAGTAGAACAAGCTGTTGTTGTTGCTGGATCTGATGAATAAGCAGTAACTGTATATACTCCAGCAGCTAAGCCAGTAAACGTATTTGACACCTGTATAGTAAGCCCTCCATCTAAACTATAAAAATTTAAAAAGTTTCCATTCACTTCAATTTCCCCATCAGTACCTGTGTTACATATATTGTTTACTACTGGCGTTCCTGTTATCAGTGGTTGGTTAATTTCATTAACTGTAAAACTTACTGTGTCTGTACATCCATTGTCATCAGTTAAAATTAAATCATACGTGTTTGGTGCTAAATCAGAAATCGGTAAGATTTGTGATATAGCTGTTACTCCACCAACAACATAAGTATAAGGAATAGTTCCACCACTTGCTGTTGTAGAGTTAACGACAGCATTATCTAATCCACAATCACTATCAGTGTTTGATATTGTATTAATAAACGGAAAGTTATCGTCTAAAATATTTTGAGTAAATGTAGCTTGACACCCTAAAGAATCTTCAACTAAAATTGTATAAACTACAGCTGGTATGCCACCTAATAAATTATCAAATACGGCTAACGGTTGAGTTGTTATTCCATTATCAGAACTATAAGTGATTGGACCTAGATTCCCAACAGCTGTTATTGTAATCGATCCATTTGACGCTTGACAATCACTATCATCAAAAATATGAGTTTCTGTTAATTCAATAATATTTACAGTTACAAATGAAGAGATTGGACATCCAGTCCCTAATACTTCATATTCAAATACAGAACCACTAACAATTGTATCTGGTAAAATTAATCCAGAAATAATATCTCCAGCAGCATTCATCCATATTCCTCCAACATCAGGTGTTCCACCTAAATAACTGAATAAATCAACTTGTGTATTTTCTTTACAAATATTCATTACAGAATCTAATCCAGGATCACCTGAACTTGACATTGTAATATTAAAATCTGTAGCCACCCAACAATTATTAACATCAAAGGCAGTTAAAGTATATAGTCCAGCTGCAACACCACATATTTCAGTCATTGGATCAGTTGGGTCAGTAATACCATCAACTCCACCAACAATATCACTTGTCCATGATACAGTTGAAGCAGTTCCAATATTCGGAATATCATCATTTAACACTAAAGTCCAACTGAGTAACGTACCTGTATCACCTCCAGAATCATCCGTTACTTGTAATGACCAAGTACCATTAGCTGTACAACCTAACATTGCTCCACTTAACACACCTCCTTCAGGAACATAATCCCCAGGAAACGGCGCAACTCCTAAATTAATTTGAGCTGTTGCATCAATTGTAAAACAAGTATTATCATAATCATCACCAGACCCTCCATTATCAGAGGTTAGTAAAAACTGTGTATTATCTGGACATATTAAAAATATATCTAAATCTGCCACAAAATTATGATCAATATCTATACAAACAGACTGAATTGAACCTACAGTTAAATTAGTCATGTTTAACCCAAATACATTAATAAAACTAGTTACTGTACTATTATTATTTATAGCGTATTGTGCAGATGCTGTATTAGAAATTGGTGAAACAGAACTATAAACTTCATCAGCAATAGCATTAACATTAAAACAATCACCAGGACATAACGCAGTATCAGGCGTCACAATTGTAGTTGTAATTCCTCCAATATTTTGTAATACATTTACAGTTACCTGATCTGTTAAATTACATGTTGATCCTTCTACTACTTCATAAACAGTTGTTACAGTTGGTGATGCTATAGGTAATGAACAAGGATTACAAGTAAAGTTTGTCCCTACTAGCAGTGGATCTCCAGAAATAACTGACCAAACAACAGGTGCTGTTCCAAAAGCTTCCAAATTTGCAACCATGTCTCCACAAATATCAATATCAGGAGAAGCGTTTAATGGTGGTGGAATATCTAAGTTTATAATAAAAGAAGCATTAGAAATTGTAGGACAAGCACTATCAGTAGCGTTTATTGAAATTAGATTCGCTGTATAACCATCCGTATAAGTCCAACATAACGTTCCTGTTGCAGGATTAGTTCCAGTTTGTGTAAATGTAGCACCTGGCAAAACATTTAAAGCATTAGAACCTAAAAACAATTCGTCTCCTAAATCTGGATCAGTAAAAACTATATCTATACAAAATTGATCTCCCGCACACATGGCAATCGTATTACCCCCTGTAATTGCAGCATTTGTACCAGAATTATCAAAATTAGTTCCATTAGCAGGAGGTAAAACCCCTTGATTAATACAGTTTTCTACAACAAACTGTATATCATGAAGCATTGTTCCAACAATACTTCCTGAAACATCTAATTCAGTAATCAGTACCGTAACAACAAAATTCCCTTGCATTGTAGGTGTAAAAGTTACCAACCCTGTATTAGGATCAATTGCAATTCCAGAAATTGGTTGAGTAGCTGAAAACCCAGGTTGATATGTAATATTTGCACCTCCAGTTCCTTGTGCATTCACTAATGAAAATAGTAAATTATCTCCATCAATTTCAACAACACCAAAATCATGAGAAACTGGTTGATTTGCACAAACATAAGGAATAGGGTAACTAGTTACTATGACTGGAGAATTATTACATCCATCTGTAGCAGAATAAATCGAAGTAGTTATATGAAAACAATTGGTCCCAACTAAATTTGTTGCTGTATTTCTATCACATATATTATAATCTAAATCCCAAGAGTCACACGCCCCTGCAAAAGTTACTAACCCGGTATAAAAATATTGTTCATAACCAGGAAAACTCCCTCCATTACATTCACTTAATCCAATAGAACTAGGACATAACTGCGATATTTCAGCAGTTAAAACATTATCTAAAGTAAGTGCTAAATTGGCTGGATTTGCAAGACCACAAGAGTTTGTAAACACAATACTTGGCGGATTTGTAGCACTTGGTGCACTAACACCACCACAATCTCTATATAAGACTAAAGTTATTTCATATTCATTCGGGTTACCTGTACATGTATATGAAATATTCCCTCCAGCAACGTGTGTTGCAAATGCAGTTTGACTTAGAAAAGTAAAGGAAAAAAGTATTCCTAAAAATAATTTATATAATTTCATAGTTAATTAGTTTAATTTTAAAACGCATCAGTTGTAATAAGGTTGCCTATACATTAAATAAAAAAATCCCACACAGATAATGTTATATAGAGTTCTTCTAAAAACATGGATAAAGCTACCATTAAAGGTCAAACTTCCACTGTTAACATTTTTGCAAATGACTAAAAGGTGTGGCCTGTTTTCAGGTTTAATGAGATTGCCTTAAAATAAAAATTGTTAAGAACCAAATAAGTGCTGCGTGGGTCGCTTTTTCAAGCTTGAATGACTTGCAATCTATGTTGAAGCACTCATACTCACAAAAATAATATTTTATATAAGCATTTACTTGAAAATATAAAAAATTTAACAAATTTGATTCGAACTGTTAATTATTTTGTGAATAAGAAATTCTTAATTATTTGAAGACCATGCTCCGTCATAATAGATTCTGGATGAAACTGAACACCATAATTTGGATAATATTTATGTTCAAACCCCATAATGACATCATTTTCAGATCTAGCTGTAATACTTAAACCCTTAGGAAAACATGTTTTATCAGCTGCCCAAGAATGATACAAACCAATATTAAATTGTTTCGGCGTATTTAAAAATAATTGTGAATCATTATCGAAAAAGCACATTTCTTTAATGCCGTGTTTAACGTGTTGCTGATTTATTAATTTACCACCATAGTATTCTACTAATGCTTGAAAACCTAAACAAATTCCTAAAATTGGAATTTTTGTATTAAATAATTGAATAAACTCAACTAATTGTCCAGCTTCACTTGGTAATCCGGGTCCTGGAGATAAAATAACTTTATCATAACTTAAAATTTCATCAAAAGGAATGGCTGTATTAAAACAGACATCTACTTCATTACCAAACCCTTCCACATAATGTACAATATTATATGTGAAAGAATCATAATTATCTATGAGTAAAATTTTCAAATTAATTAGTATTTTTGGTAAAAGTATAAAAATAGACTTAAAATGAAACAAATAATCAACACAAAAAATGCACCTTCAGCAATTGGACCATATAGCCAAGCTGTATTAATTAACGGTACATTGTATACTAGTGGCCAAATTGGATTAAATCCAAAAACCAATACATTAGAAATTGAAGATTTAAATCATGAAACTAATTTAGTAATGAAAAACTTAAAAGCGGTTCTAAATGCAGCCGATTTAGATTTCAACTCTGTGATTAAAACGACTATTTCTCTTAAAAACATGGATGATTTTTCTAAAGTTAATGATATTTATGCTTCTTATTTTGAAAAAGATTTTCCAGCCAGAGAAACTGTACAAGTAGCCAAACTACCTTTAGATGTTAATGTTGAAATATCAATGATTGCAATAAAGTAGCTGATCAACCAAAAAAAAAATAAAAAAAAGGTTAAATCCCCCTAAATTTATCACTGTCAAATTGGCAGAGTTAATTTTAGGGCTTATCTTTGTGCTCACAAATTAGACAAATGGAAATTACATTAGACAAAACAATTGATGAAAGCAGACAAGGTGAAGCTTTAATGATGAATAGTAATTCAAACGGTAAAAAGCTATTTTTAGAAAGTTATGGTTGTGCTATGAATTTTTCGGATTCTGAAATTGTAGCCTCTATTTTAATCAAAGAAGGTTTTTCAACAACTAAAGATTCTTCAATTGCTGATGTAATTTTAATGAATACTTGTTCAATTAGAGAGAATGCTGAAACAAGGGTTAGAAATAAATTAAGCCAATATCAAAAACAAAAACGTGAAAATCCAAAATTAATTATTGGAATTTTAGGTTGTATGGCTGAGCGATTAAAGAAAAACTTATTAGAAGAAGAAAAATTAGTTGACTTAGTTGCTGGACCAGATTCATATAGAGATTTGCCATTATTAATACAAGAAGTTGAAAGTGGACAAAAAGCAGTTAATGTATTATTATCTCGTGAAGAAACTTATGCTGATATTTCACCTGTAAGATTAGGATCTGGAGGCGTTACAGCTTTTATTTCAATTATGCGTGGTTGTGATAATATGTGTTCTTTTTGTGTTGTTCCCTTTACTAGAGGTAGAGAAAGAAGTAGAGATCCAGAAAGTATTGTAAAAGAAGCGCAAGACTTATTTGACCAAGGTTACAAAGAAGTTACTTTGTTAGGACAAAATGTGGATAGCTACAGATGGAATATCACAAAAAAAGATGAAATAATTGACGCGGAAAAGCCAACCGTAAATTTTGCTCAATTATTAGAAAAAGTAGCTTTAGTAAATTCAGATTTACGTGTTAGATTTTCTACGTCACATCCAAAAGATATGACTGATGAAGTATTAATTACTATGTCTCAATATGAAAATATTTGTAAATATGTTCACTTACCTGTTCAATCAGGAAACACTGACGTATTAAAAAGAATGAATAGAGGTTATACACGTGAAAAGTATATGGAACGTATTGCTTCTATTAAGCGAATTATGCCTGACTGTGCTATTTCAACTGATATAATCACTGGGTTTTGTGGTGAAACTGAAGAAGAATTTCAAGACACAGTATCTTTAGTTAGAGAAGTGAATTATAATTTTTCTTATATGTTCTTTTATTCTGAAAGACCAAAAACTTTAGCTGAACGTAAGTTTGAAGATGATATTCCGTTAGCAGTAAAGAAAAGAAGATTACAAGATGTAATTAACATTCAATTAGAACAATCAAAAATATACAATACAGCTAGTATTGGTAAAACATTCCGTGTATTAATAGAAGGAACGTCTAAAAAATCAGATCAAGATGCTTATGGACGTAACTCACAGTTTGTTACTATAATCTTCCCTATCCTAGATGCTAAACCAGGTGAGTATGTTAATGTAAAAGTTAATAGCTGTACATCAACTACAATGATTGGAGAACGTGTAAAATAAAACCCTATGGATACTTTTCAGATTAAGCAACGATTTGGTATTATTGGTAATACTGCTGCGTTAGATAGAGCATTAAATGTTGCAATTCAGGTTGCACCAACAGATATCAATGTACTAATTACTGGTGAAAGTGGTACCGGTAAAGAAGTAATGCCAAAAGTTATACATGGTTTAAGTGCTAGAAAGCACGCTAACTATATTGCAGTAAACTGTGGTGCAATTCCAGAAGGTACAATTGACTCTGAATTATTTGGTCATGAAAAAGGTGCTTTTACGGGTGCGCATGATAAACGAAAAGGTTATTTTGAAGTAGCAGATGGTGGTACAATTTTTTTAGATGAAGTTGCTGAACTCCCTTTAACTACACAAGTTAGATTATTAAGAGTATTAGAAACTGGTGAATTTTTACGTGTTGGATCTTCAAAATCTATTAAGACTAATGTTAGGGTAATAGCTGCTACAAACGTTAACCTTTTACAGGCCATAAAAAATGGAACTTTTAGAGAAGACTTATACTATAGATTAAACTCTGTTCCAATTCACTTACCCCCTTTAAGAGATAGAAAAGAGGACATTCACTTAATATTTAGAAAATTTGCATCAGAATTTGCTGAAAAATATAGAATGCCAACCTTAAGATTAACTGATGATGCTATATCAACATTAGCAGCTTATAATTGGCCTGGAAATATTAGACAATTAAAAAACATTACAGAGCAAATTTCAATAATTGAAAAAGAAAGAACAATAAATAGTGAATTATTGAACTCATATTTACCAAAAGCTGAACATTTTTCATCTACTCCAGCTATTCGTAAGGATAGTAAAGATGATTTTTCTGAAAGAGATATTTTATACAAAGTCTTATTCGATATGAAACGTGATTTGACTGAGTTAAAAAAATTAGTAGTTCAAGTTTTAAAAGCGGACAGTGGTTCAACTATTTCGTCTGAAGATAAAGAAAAAATTATTTCTAGACTATACAAAGATATTACTCCTGAAATAAATAAGATGCTACCTGAACCTGCTTCAGAAGTTAATCAATTTACACATCCTTTAAAATCTAAACCAAACTATCAAGAAGCAATAGAAGTGGAAGAATCTCTATCATTAGAAGATAAAGAAAAGGAAATGATTAAAAAAGCATTAGAAAAGCACAGAGGAAAACGTAAATACGCAGCACAAGATTTAGGAATTTCAGAACGTACCCTTTATAGAAAAATTAAAGAATATAATATTGAAAAGTAATTCAATTACAACATTGAAAAAAGAGGGTTTTAATATATTTAGAACCCTCTTTTTTATGACACACTAATTTAAAATAATTACGTTATGAAAATAGTGATACAACGTGTTTCATCTGCAAAAGTTGAAATACAGAATCTAATAAAAGGACAAATTAAGCAAGGCTACCTTATACTATTAGGTATTAGTAAAAACGATAATCAAACTGACATAGAATGGTTGGTTAATAAAATAATTAACCTACGCCTATTTAATGATGATACTGGTAAAATGAACCTATCATTACAAGACATTAATGGAGAGATTTTACTCATTAGTCAATTCACGTTATTTGCTTCAACTAAAAAAGGAAATAGACCTTCATTTTTAAACTCAGCAAAACCAGACATTGCAATCCCATTATACGAGCAATTTATAAAAATATTATCTCAAAAATTAGGAAAACCTATTGAAACTGGTGAATTCGGTGCAGACATGCAAGTTAGTCTGACAAATGACGGACCAGTAACCATAACAATTGACACTAACGATAAACATTAAGTTCTCTTAAATTAACAGTTTACTTATAAATTTTTGTAAATTTGAAATCCCCTAAAAAAAGTATTATGACAATTAATGACGCACAAAAATTAGTAGACGACTGGATTAAAACATACGGCGTAAGGTACTTTAATGAGTTAACAAATATGGCTCAATTAACTGAGGAAGTTGGTGAAGTTGCCCGTATCATTTCAAGACGTTACGGCGAGCAGTCTGAAAAAGAAAGTGACAAAAACAAAGACCTTGGTGATGAAATGGCTGATGTGTTATGGGTATTAATATGTTTAGCTAATCAAACAGGAATAGATCTTGAGAAAGCATTAATTAAGAATTTAGATAAGAAAACTAAGCGTGACAGTACAAGGCATTTAGAAAATGACAAATTAGCTTAAATGAAATTTATACTACTTGTTTTTTCTATAATTATAAGTCTAACTTTATTTGCTCAAACAAATAAAACGCTTGAAACTCACCTTATATCTTCACCAATACTAATTGATGGACTTTTAAATGAGTCCGAATGGGAAGGTGCAAATATTGCCACTGACTTTATACAATCTTCACCAGTACTTGGTAAAAAAGCAGCTCAAAAAACGATTGTAAGAACACTTTATGATAATGAAGCGTTTTATGTTAGTGCCGTTTTATTTGATGTAAATAGAGACAGTATCACGACTACTTTATCCAATAGGGATGATTTTGGAAATGCAGATTATTTTGGCGTTATGATTGATACTTATAGCAGTTCAACTATAGCATTTGCTTTCATTGTAACTTCTGCAGGCGTACAAATAGATGATTTATTTTCAGGTGATGATGTCGATAGAAATTGGAACGCAGTCTGGGAAAGTAAAGTCATTGTAGAAAATAATAAATGGACAGTAGAAATTAAAATTCCATTTTCAGCACTTCGTTTTCCAAATCAAGATGTTCAAAACTGGAAAATAAACTTTAACAGAACTACGCGTAGAAATAGAGAAGATAGTTTTTGGAACGCATACGACCCAACTAAAAGCAGATTTATTTCTCAATTTGGTGATTTGAAAGGTATAAGTGGAATAAAATCACCTCTAAGATTATCATTCTCACCTTATGTTTCGAACTATATTGAAAACTATGAAGGTAATACTAAAACTAGTTTTAATGGTGGAATGGATTTAAAATATGGTTTAAATGACGCGTTCACTATTGACATGACTTTAATCCCGGACTTTAATCAAGTACAATCAGACAATCAAGTACTGAACTTATCTCCCTTTGAAATTCGATATAATGAAAACAGACAATTTTTCACGGAAGGGACTGAACTATTTAATAAAGGTGGCATTTTTCACTCCAGACGAATTGGAGGTTCACCAATACATCAATATTCCACTGATCAAAAAGACAACGAACGTATAATTTCCAACCCATCCGCTACGCCACTACTGAATGCAACAAAATTATCTGGAAGAACAAAAAAAGGCTTAGGAATTGGTGTTTTTAATGGTATTACAAGGCAAGTTGTTGCAATAATTGAGGATACGTTAACTAAAAATACTCGTGAATTTGTAACCAGTCCTTTAACCAATTACACTGTTTTAGTATTTGATCAGAACTTAAAAAATAATTCAACAGTTACTTTAACAAATACTTCTGTTTGGCGTTCTGGACAGACTTATGATGCTAACGTAACTTCTATGGGGTTTGACTTGTTTAACGCTAAAAACACTTATAATGTTTTTGGAAACATGAATATATCTCAACTGTATAGCCTGAATAATGAATTTGGATATGCTTCTGATTTGTATTTTGAAAAAGCATCAGGTCAATTTCAATTCGGTATGGAAATGGAGTTAGCAGATGAAAAATATAACCCAAATGATTTTGGCTATTTAGACCGAAATAATTACCAAATATATAATTTAAATTTTCAATATAATACCTATAAACCATTTTGGAATATTTACAAATCTTGGTCCAATATTGAATTTGAATACAGCAAACTATTTAATCCAAATGTATACACTTCTGCAGAGGTTAATGCAGAATATGGCGCAACTTTTAAAAGTTTTTTAACTGCCGGAGTTGAAGTAAGCTATCGCTTAAAAACAAATGATTATTTTGAACCCCGTATTGACGGTAGGTACTTTACAATTCCAAATGTATTTAATTATGGTGGGTTTTACTCATCAAACTATGCTAAACGTTTTGCTTTAGATATTAGATTGGACAATGAACTTTATACAACCGATAGAAAATCATATTTTTTACGCGTCAGTCCACGTGTTAGACTATCAGATAAGTTTACAACTATATATAACGTATCAGTTTATCAATCTTTAAACGAACAAGGCTTGGCATTAACAAACAACTATAATTCTGTACTCCTTAATACTAATCCTGTTTTTGGAAAAAGAGAAAGACAAAATGTAGAAAACTCAATTGAAGCCAATTATATTTTTACGAATAGAATGGGAATTTCATTTAAACTAAGACATTATTGGGCAAAAGTTACTTATCAGCGCTTTTACGAATTACAGAATAATGGTACTTTAGCGCCATCAAATTATAGCGGGCTAACAAATGACAATGTATCTAATCACAATAATAACTTTAATGCCTTTACAATTGATATGGTTTATAAGTGGGTATTTGCACCAGGTAGTGAATTAAGTTTAGTGTGGAAAAATGCTCTTTTTTCATCAACAGATGAAGTTGATTATTCATATCTTGAAAACACAAGAAAACTAACAGAACTACCAGCAACAAATTCAATATCGGTAAAGCTATTGTACTATATTAATTACTATACAATTAAATCTAAATTCTAATATGTTTATATTAGACTACTATTTTACAATTTCTCAGCCTTTGTAGTATCAAGTGCTAAAGGAGCAACTTCAACATCTCCAAAATCAACATCATCACTAAATAGATCGTTATCATCATTAAATGTTTCAGAAGCTGATTCTTCAATATCTGCCTCTTGATATTTTTCAACTTCAACCATATCTCTATCATCTTTAAATGTATAGATTGTAATTGCCATAACAACAAGTGCAACCTTCATAATCAACATTCCTTTATTCTTCTTATTCATAATTTTATTATTTATCAACTATAAACAAATATAAAGCCAATCTTAATATAATATAGTAAATAAAAAAATAAGCTAGGTAACATCCAGTAAAAGTAACAGAGATTAAAAAATATTAACACTTTTACAAATCACCCTAAACATCAATAAAAGCAACCATCTAGTAATTAAATTACAGATAAAACATAATACTTTAAAAAACACAGGAAACATTAATAACATTTTTTGTTTCCTATATGGAATATGTTTAATATATTTGCACCATGAATGACAAAAAACTAGAATTTCTTAAGCAAGCTTTTGAAGTTTATATGAAGTTTGGAATAAAAAGTGTCACAATGGATGAGCTGGCAAGGCAACTTGGTATGTCTAAAAAAACCATTTATACATTTGTAAAAGATAAGAATGATTTAGTAGAACAATGTGTTAAAATGGCACAAGCCGGAGAAACATGTGAAATTGACCTCATTACAAAAACAAATGAAAATGCTATTGACGAATCCTTAGCTATTGGAGAGTCAATTGCAAGTAAATTGAGATCTATACATCCTTCGATATTTTTTGATATGCAAAAATACCATCCAAGTGCATATAAATTAATGACCTGTCAAAGAGATGAATTGATAACAGACAGTGTCGTTTCGAATTTAATTAAAGGAAAAGCACAAGGCTTATATCGTGAAAATTTAGATGAAACTATTATTAGTAAAATGTACTTGTCTTTTATTAGCGTTCTTTTTAATGGTGATATATTCCAAACAAGTGAATTTACATTTAGCCAAGTATACTCTGAATACTTTCGCTATCATATAAGAGGATTAGCTTCTGACAAAGGATTGAAGTATTTACAAGAAATTATGAAAACAAAAAAAATAGAAATATAATGATGAGAAGAATATTAATATTGCTAACTATCTTACTTTCCAACCAATTATTTGGACAAGATAAAACAACATTCTCGTTGGCTGAAGCTGAAGAATTTTCAGTAACGAATAGTCAAAAAATAAAGAATGTACAATTAGATTTAGAAATCACAGAAAAAAAAGTTTGGGAAACTATTGCTATTGGTTTACCTCAAGTTAATGCGGAAGGTACCTTTAATAATATGATTGACATTCCAACATCTGTTGTTGATGCTACTATTTTTAACCCAACGGCACCTCCAGGAACATTAATGGAATTTCAAATGGGACAACCTTATAATGTGTCTGGAACGATTAACGTGAACCAACTATTATTTGACGGGTCTTATATTGTTGGCTTACAATTTTCTAAGTTCTATAAGAAAATGGCTCAAACCAATATTGACAAAACAACTGTTGATATTAAAATGATGGTAAGAGAAGCATACTATAATGTGCTAGTGGCTAATAAAAACACAATCTTAATGGATAGTATTCAACTTTCAACTAAAACATTATGGGAACAAACTAAAGTGTTTTATGAAAATGGATTTATTTTAAAAGAAGATTTAGATCAATTAGAGCTTGCTTATAATAGAATTTCTGTAAATAAAACCAATGCTGAAAGTCAATTAAATATTGCTAAAAACTTATTGAAATTACAAATGGGTTATGATTTAAAAAACAAAATTGAATTATCAGAAAACTTAGATGATTTAGTAACTCAAATCAGTGAAGCAAATCCAACTTTAAAACCATTTACACTTGAAAACAATTTTGATTACATTATGGTTAACCAAAAATTGCAATTAGATGAGTTTGCTTTAAAAAATGAAAAAGCAAAATATCTTCCATCAATTGGCGCTTTTTTAACACATTCTCAAAATGCTTACCGTGGAGAATTCGACTTTTTTGACAATGGTGGGGCTTGGTATCCAACTACAATTTGGGGTGTTGGCGTAAAAGTTCCGATTTTATCTTCAGGTCAACGTTTTGTAAAGGTTCAACAAGCTAAAATAGTTTTAGAACAAGATAAGAATACAATTACTGATTTAAAAAATGGTTTAAAATTTCAAGAATTACAATTGAAAACATCTTATAAGTCTGCTTATAAAATGATGGAATTAGAGGAAAAAAATATTGCTCTAGCAAAATCTATTTATATGAATTCAGTAAACAAAAAGAAAGAAGGAGCTGTAAACGCTTTGAATGTAACCCAAATGCAAAATCAATTACTACAAGCAGAAGGAAGTTACATAAATGCAGTAATGCAAGTATTAAAATATAAAATAGAATTAGATAAACTTTTTAACGAACAATAACATGAATAAATTAATTATCATCTCAAGTCTTACATTAGGACTGTTTTTCACATCTTGTAGAGAAAAATCTACATTAGATCAATTAAAAGAAAAACAAACAGAACTTAAAGCAAAAATAAGTGGAATAGCTAAAGAGATAGCTGCTTTAGATACTACAAAAAAAGAAATTGTTTTAATAGTAAGTTCAACATCAGTTGAAAAAACTAATTTTAAACATAAAATTGAATTGCAAGGTGCTGTTGAAACTGATCAAAACATTTTAATCAATTCAGAAACGCCAGGTGTGATTAGAAATATTCACGTTAAAGAAGGTCAAAAAGTAAGTAAAGGTCAAACCTTAATTACAATTGATGCTGAAATTTTAAATAATAACATTAATGAACTTAAGACAAGTTTAGAAATGGCTAATTATATGTTTAATAAGCAAACGGCTTTAAATGAACAAGGTTTAGGTACTGAAATTGAATTAGAGCAAGCTAGAAATCAAAAAAGATCTTTAGAAAGTAAATTAATAACACTACAGTCTCAACGTGGAAAATCTACTATAAAAGCGCCTTTTAGTGGTATAATTGATGAAGTATTTGCCAATCTTGGTGAAATGGCTTCTCCACAAGCACCATTAATCAGATTAGTAAATACTAGACATATTAAAATTACGGCTTCTGTATCAGAAAACCATTTAGGAAATGTAAAAATGGGAACAACAGTAGATGTTATCTTTCCTAATTTAAATGACACGACAATTCAGTCTGTAATTACATATATCGGTAACTATATTGACCCAGTAAACAGAACGTTTAGAGTGCATGTTAAATTAAAAAACAATACACTATTTTTACCAAATCAAATTGCAAAAATAAAAATCACGGATACTAACATAGAGAATGCTTTGGTTATAAATTCTAACGCAATTTTACAAGACACAGACAATAAATTCTATGTTTATAAATTAACTTCTGTTGACAATAATAAATATAGCTTAGACAAAGTATTTATTAACCTTATAAAATCTTACAAAGGTCAATCTGCAATATCAGCGATTACTGAAGGAGATTTAGTTGATCAATCTAAAATTGTTTTAGAAGGTGGAAAAGGTGTAACTGAAAATGATATAGTTAAAATTCAATAAAAATGGGAAAACTATCAAAAAGTATTAAAGAGTTCAAGCTTTCCACTTGGGCTGTAAATAACCGTAAGTCAGTATACCTGATTACGTTTATTATCTTTTTTGGAGGATTATCTGCGTACAATGATATGTCACGTGAAAACTTTCCAGAACTACAAATTCCAGAAATTTACGTTGGAATTGCCTACCCTGGTAACTCACCAGAATTAATTGCTGATAAAATTGCTGATCCAATTGAAAAAGAATTAAATTCAATTAAAAATATTGATGAAATTACGTCTTCTTCAGTAAATGGATACGCTACTATTAGAGCAAAGTTCGATTTTAGCGTATCGCCTAAGGATGCACTACAAGAAGTAAAAGATGCGGTTGACAAAGCAAGATCTAAAAAAGAGTTTCCAACAGATTTACCTGTAGAACCAAATATTTTTGAGATGGATATGTCTCAAATGCCGGTAATGAACATTAATTTATCTGGAGATTACTCTATTGACCAATTGAAAAGTTATGCTGAGATTTTAGAAGATAAAATTGAAGATTTACAAGAAATTTCTGAAGTTGATATTCGTGGGATTCAAGAACAGGAAATGAAAATTGAAGTAGATCGTTATAAAGCAGAAGCTGTTAATGTTTCATTTTATGACATTGAGAAAGCCATACAAAATGAAAACTTGACAATGTCTGGTGGTGAGCTTTTAGATGGAAATACAAATAGAACTGTTCAGATTAAAGGCGAATTTACTTCAGCAGCACAAATTGGAAATATTATTGTAAAACAAGAATTTTACAAGCCCGTTTATTTAAAGGATATAGCAAAGGTTGAATTTTCTGATGCCGACATTACGTCTTACGCTCGTGAATATGGTGAAACGGTTGTGATGTTAGATATTAAAAAACGTGGTGGAGAAAATTTATTGGCCGCGTCTGACACCATACAAAAGATACTACTTGATGTTAAAGCTAAAAAATTAATACCTGCAGATGTTGGTATTTCAGTTACTAACGATCAATCGGGAAAAACTAGAGAAATGGTGTCTAACCTTGAGAATTCAATTTACTTTGGAATTTTACTTGTCGTTGGTGTTTTACTTTTCTTTTTAGGAATTAGAAACGCATTATTTGTAGGAATCGCTATTCCATTATCCATGTTAATGTCATTCTTGATATTAAGTGCAATGGGTGTTACACTTAACACAATGGTATTATTCTCCTTAGTATTAGCATTAGGAATGCTTGTAGATAATGGAATTGTAATTGTTGAAAACATTTATAGATTGATGGATGAAGGTATGGACAGTTTTGAAGCTGCTCGTAAAGGTGTTGGAGAAGTAGCTTGGCCAATTATTGCCTCTACCGCTACAACTTTAGCTGCATTTGTACCTTTAGCGATATGGCCTGGAATTATGGGTGAGTTTATGAAATTCTTACCTATTACATTAATCATAGTATTAGGATCATCTTTATTTGTTGCTTTAGTTATTAACCCTGTATTAACAGCGGTTTATATGAAGTTAGAAACTAAGAGTAAAAACCATAATAAAGCATTAGTTATTGCTGCTATATTATTTGTATTAGGTGTTGTTGCAACACTAGTTGGAAGTACAACATGGGGAAGTGTATTTATCATTCTAGGATTTTTTGTTCCTTTTAATATCTATTTACTTACTCCTGCTACACTATGGTTTCAAAATAAATTCTTACCAATCTTAGAACGTTTTTACGAAAAAGTTTTATCATTTTCAATTGGCAAGAAAAGAGCATTATTCATCTTTTTAGGAACATTCGTATTATTAATCTCTTCATTTGTATTAATTGCAGCCTTTCCGCCTAAAACCTTATTCTTTCCTGAGAGTCAACCAGGTTATGTTAATGTTTTTATTGAACACCCAATTGGAACTGACATTGAGGTAACAAATAAGACTACGCTTAAAATTGAGCAAATGTTGATGAATGATATTCTTAAAGAAGAAATAAATGATACTGTTGGAAAAACAACGGATGAAAAAATAATTCAGTCAATTATTACTCAAGTTGGTCAAGGCGCTAGTGATCCTGCACAAGGTGTAGTTATGGGAAATACACCTAATAAAGCCAGAATTACAGTTAACTTTTCTGAATTCAAATACCGTAACAGCCCTGAACATACGTCTGAGTTAATGAAGAGAATTGACGCCAACTTAAAAAACAAATTCCCTGCTGATGTTAAAATAATTGTCGACAAAAATAATGATGGACCGCCACAAGGGCAACCTATTAGTATTGAAGTTGCCGGAGATAAAGATTATACTCAATTAATTGATGAAGCTAAGAAAATTCAAAACTATTTAAGCAGAAAAAACGTAAATGGTGTTGATAAATTAAGCTTAAATATTGAAACAGGTAAGTCTGAATTAAATATTGAAATTGACAGAGAAAAAGCTAGATTATTAGATGTATCTACAGGTTTAATTGCCTCATCAATTCGTACTGCTATTTTTGGAAAAGATATTTCTACATTTAAAGATGCAGATGATATTTATGATATAAACTTAAGATTTGGAAAACAAGAACGTAACAATATTGATGCGTTACTTGATCAAAAATTAATATTCATGAACAACAAAGGTAAGACGCTTAGAATTCCTATCCGTTCATTAGTAAAAGAACCTAAAACAACTAATACCTATAGTAAGGTAATACATAAAGATTTAATTCCTTATGTTGGTATTGAAAGTAAAGTAACTGAAGGATTTAATCCAGATCAAGTTGTAGCTGAATTGAAAGAGCTAATGCTTGAATACGAATTAGAAACTGGTGTTACTGATGGAATTTCTTATACTTTTAAAGGTCAGCAAGAAGAACAAGCTAAAGAGATGACATTTCTAAAAGGTGCTTTATATATCGCTTTATTCTTAATCCTATTAATTATTGTAGGACAGTTTAATGCCTATTCTTCAGCTGTCATAATTATGTTTGCAGTTATATTTAGTTTAATTGGTGTATTCTTAGGCTTAGTAATTTTCCAAATGGAGTTTGTAATAATGATGACTATGATTGGAATTATTTCATTAGCCGGAATTGTAGTAAACAATGCTATTGTACTAATTGATTACACGAACTTATTACGTAAACGTAAACGTGAAGAATTAGGGTTAGGTGAATTTGATTTATTACCAATAGCTGAATTTAAGAAAGCTATAATTGAAGCTGGTAAGACGAGACTTAGACCGGTATTATTAACAGCCATTACAACTGTTTTAGGACTACTTCCTTTAGCAACTGGTTTTAATATTGACTTTGCTACATTATTAAGCGATTATGATGCAAACATTTATATGGGTGGAGATAACACTATTTTCTTTGGACCTATGAGTTGGACAATTATTTTTGGATTGACATTCTCAACGTTCTTAACATTAGTAGTTATTCCAGTAATGTATTTATTATTTTACCAATTTAAAGTTTGGTTATTTAAACTTGTTGGTAGTGAAATAAGATCAACATTATAAAAATTAAAGAACATAAAAAAATCTCATTCATTAAGTTGAATGAGATTTTTTTGTTTTATGGATTATATTTTGACGCAAATCTTAGCCTCAACTTTTAGGAGTGAAATGTATCGAGAATAGAGTAAGTTATATTTAACTAAAGAAACAAACCATCTTTCATTACCAATTTCCTATCGGCCATGTTAGCAAGTGCTTCATTATGCGTTACAATTACAAATGTTTGATTTTTTTCTTCCTTTAATTGAAAAAACAAATCATGTAATTCTCCTGAGTTTTTACTATCTAAATTCCCAGAAGGTTCATCAGCAAAAATAATATCAGGATCATTTATCATAGCTCTAGCTACAGCAACACGTTGTTGTTCACCTCCAGAGAGTTGAGCAGGCTTATGTTCAAACCTAGATGATAGACCAAGAAAATCTAATGTTCTTTTAGCTTTTGCTATTGAATCAGTTTTATTTCTCCCACCTAAAATTGCTGGAATTATCACATTTTCAACCGCTGTGAACTCAGGTAATAATTGATGAAATTGAAAAATAAAACCTAACTTTTCATTTCTAAATCTGGCTAATTTATTCCCTTTTAATTGATTAACATTTGTACCATCAATAAACACCTCACCTTTATCAGCTTTATCTAAAGTGCCTAATATTTGTAAAAGTGTAGTTTTACCTGCTCCAGATGAACCTGTAATACACACCACTTCTCTTTGATTTATTTCCAAGTCAACTCCTTTTAAAATTGCTAAATCTCCGTATTTTTTAAAAATATTATTTGCTTTCAACATAAGTACGCTAAAATTAATGAACTTTCTTATAAAAGTCGTAAATTTGTTAATAATGTTTGACGATTTAGAAAATACATACCCACAAAAGCCTGAAATTAAAACTTTATCTGAAAAAGATTTAGCAAAAAAGAACCTCATGGTCTTTTTATTAATGCTAACTGTTTTATTGTTTTTAATGCAAGATAGTGTTGTCATAATTTCAAGTATGTTTGGTGTAATATTCATTCACGAAATCGGACATTTCATAGGTATGAAATTATTCAAATTTAAGGATAGTAAAATATTTTATTTTCCTTTACTTAGTAGTTTTGTAAAGCAAAAAAACGATACTATTTCACAAAAAAAACATTTAATAACCCTTCTTTTTGGGCCATTACCCGGTATTATAGTTGGAACACTATTATTAAATCAATACTTCATTTCGCAAAATGATTTATTATTGAATATTTCAACCTTATTTTTAGCCATTAATATTTTCTCTTTACTTCCTTTAGACCCTCTAGATGGTGGAAAAATAATTCAATCTTTATTTTTCCCTACGAATCAAAATATAAAAATGTATTTCGTATTACTGTCATCAGTAATTTTAATAGGTGTTGGATTTTATTTTGATTTATATGTCTTAATGGCTTTTGGATTTTTAATGGGATTTAAAGTACGCTCTATTCAAAAAGTTGACAGTATTTATGTCGAATTAGATGAACAAGAAATTAATTATAAAAAAACCTACAAATCATTAACTAATAGAGAATATTGGAAAATTAGAAGTATTTTTTTAGATAATAACCCTAAAATTAAAGAGATGATTGCCGATACAGATCTCTTATGGGAAAATGAAAAATTAATCACTAATCAAGTGAATCAAATTCTAAGAATAGAAACAACTAAAGATGCCTCTATATTTTTTAAAATAATAGTGATTGCTTTAATTGGTTTAGCGATTTATATTCCAATTAATTTAATTCTTGAACATCAAGATTTCTTTTTAAAAATGATTGAAGATGCACAAGTATAATATTGGAGACGGCGTATCAGTTATTAATGATACAATTTCAGGAACATTAATACGCTTACAACCTAACAAATGTGTAATTGAAGATACAGATGGGTTTGAACGCATTTACCCTTTATCTAACATTGTAGTAACTAAACCTATTGCTGATTATTTATTAGATCATCCTGACACCTTAGAATTAATTCGTCAAAAAATTGAATCTATCACTGTTCAGCGAATTGAAAACTCACAAACGATTGCGAGAACATCTAACAAAGCAGTCATCCAATTTAATTTTGAAATTAATTTACATATTGAAGACCTTTTAGATGACCATATTGGCTTAAGTAATTTTGAGATTATGCAAATTCAAATGCAAACGTGTCGTATGTTTATTGAAAAAGCAATTCGATTAAAATCTAAAAAAGCAGTGTTAATTCACGGTAAAGGTGAAGGTGTATTAAAACATGAAATCTATAACTACTTAGACCGTTTAGAAAATACAAAGCACATTAAAATTGAATATAATGATGCATCTTATTCTAATTACGGCAAAGATGGTGCAACTGAAGTAAGGTTTATTTAATAAAAGTAAGTCACTTTTATTTATAACAATACAGCACCATTTTATCTTTAGTAATTAATAGCTTCTAAGTTAAATATTTCACCATTTACACTATTCTAATACCGAATTCAAAGTAATATATCACTCAATTAATGAATCTCTAAGTGTTATAATTAATATTAAAACATTGCTTACCTCTTAATCACCTATAATTGTAGTCTTTATTTAAAATAATCATCTTTATTTAACTAACTTTGCCGACTGATATTTATTAAACAACAAAAAGAATGAAAAAAAATATAGAAAAACCATCACCAGAAGCAAAAGCGCTTTCTCTTTATTTAATGGCTTATAAAGTAAAAGATTCTAGTTACAAAGAAAAAGCAAAGCGTATTAACAGAATGTGGGACCTTGTAAAATCTAACGAATTGAGTAAGGTAGACTATATGGAAGAAGTACAAAATATGCTAACATCATATGGTGGTTATGATGAAGTTATAGAAAAAACTGTTAGGTTTTATATTGAAAACACTGGTGAATGGAAATCACGTGGTGATGATAAATATAGTATAGATGCTAAGAAAATTGCTGATCAAATTTTAAATAAATAAAAATTCGATTACCAAATTAAAGCACAAAAATACTTTACGTTGTTATAATTAAGTAAAAACATTCTAGTACCATTTCAGTTTTAAGACTACTTTTTAAAACCTGAAATAAATTAAAAATATTTTTTTACACAGACCTACCAATTTTATAAAGTTGGTAGGTCTGTATTTTTTTATTCTTGCAAAATAATTAGTGATTTTAACACTTCATAAATGGAATTAGACTTCATAGAAAACATAAATGAATTTGGAGAAAACGTTGTTCGATTATACAACTTTGATAAATCTCAATCTATTAAATTTAGAGATTTAATCCAAGGGGTAATCGTAGATGGGAATCAGAAGTTAGACCTTTCTCAAGTAGACTTTATTGAATCTAGAAATTGTAATTTAATTCTTGGCCTTTTCAAATCAAACGAAGGTATAATCACGAATGATAAAGAAACTTTTTATTGTGCCTTAACATTAGAAGGCTTTAAGACTATGTTAATACTTTTAGAGCCATTCTGTAATAAAAACTCTATTAGTCATCAGTACTTATATGAAATAGATAATCCAATTGATTTTTTATTTTCACCTGCTGGTACTTGGTAAAAAACTGTTGTTCTAATACCAATCCCGTCCTAAATATTTAAAAATTCATCTTGTAAACGTATTGTTTATTTTTATTAAGGAGGTAAACTATTATATAAGGGTATTATTATTTAATAAACCCTAACAGGTCTATTTCAGTCACTTCAACCCATCTACCTTCATATTTATTAATCATATCTTGAATGAATTGTTTTTCAGGAAATATCTTAGCGATAATATGATCTTTCAATACCTTATCCCCCATTTTTTTATACTCTACAAATTCAGTATCGCTTACTATTTTAAACCAAACTTCAATACCTTTGTATTTTCTATAAATAGGATAATTCATTTTGGTTTTTTGTTTACAATTCCACTAATTATGGTAATTAATTGTAAAATTAATCATTTTTAATATGACAAGTCTAGTAGTACTAAAACAAATTCTTATTTTTGTAGTATGTCATCACAACAAAATATTGAAAACGCAATTGCATTAGCAAATAATCAAAACTCTACAGAGGCAGATTATTTAAGCGCGATAGAAACATTTTCTACTGCTCTACCACAGTCAGCTGCTAAAAAAGACATCTATTACAACCGTGCAGTGTGTTATTTAAATACGGGCCAATTTGATTTAGCTGTATTCGATTTTTCAAAGTTAATTGAAATTGAATCTAATAAAGCGTTTTACTATTCTTGTCGTGCTTTTGCAAAAGCAAGAACTAATGACAAAAAAGGAGCGATTTTGGATTATGAAAAAGCTTTAGAATTAGAACCTGACAACCCTATTACGTATAATAATATGGGATTAGTACAAGAAGAAATTGGTTATATAAAACAGGCTAATAAAAGCTTTGAACAGTCTGATGACTTAAGAAAAAAAGAAGAAGCGAATAAAGTACTCCACCTTCAAGACAACCAAAGCGTTAAAAAAGAAGTAGAAAACAGATTAGATAAAGTTCAGTTAGAGTTGAATAAAGCTAAACCTCAACCAATTACTATTCCGCCAATTGAACCAGAAATTGAAAAAACAAAGGGTGAATTAGCAAAAGAAATTTTCACTAACAAAAACACATTTAAAGAATTTATCCAATTTATTAAAAATGGATTTAAGCTATCAAAATAACATAACAAAATGAAAAAATTAGTCTTAATTTTAACCTTACTTATTTCTACCATTGCTTTTAGTCAAGTTGACTTAACAGTAAAAAACGCCATAGAAAAGGCATTAGAAAACAACTATCAAATAAAATTAGTCAATGCTAATATTGAAATTGCTTCTAAACAAAATAATTGGGGTTCAGCTGGTATTAGTCCAACCTTCGCTTTAAATTTAACAAATGCTGCCAATGTTTCGGATAACACCAATAATCCTGCTTCATTCTTTCCAGGCAAAGTATTTAATGACAATTTAACATTGTCATTAGATATGAATTGGACTATTTTTAATGGCTTTGGCGTACGAATCAATAAAGAAAGATTTGAAAAACTAGAAGCACAAACTAAAGGTAATGCCATGGTTGTAATTGAAAACACAATTTATGAAACTATTGTAGCCTATTACACCATAGTTGTACAAAACAGAAAGCTTAAAATTGTTAATGATTTATTACTGTTTTCAAAAGACAAACTAGCTTATTTTCAACTCAAAAGTGAACTTGGCACTACGTCTTCATTCGATTTATTACAATTTGAGAATCAAGTATTAACTGACAGTTCAAATATTATTATGCAAGAATTGGCTGTTCAAAATGCAAAACGAAACCTAAATTTAGTCATGGGTGAAGGTGTTAATGTAGATTATAAATTAGTGGAAGATTTAACATTTACTGTCCCTCAATTGTCTTACACTGAAATGAAAGACAAAATGATGGCTGACAATTTAACTTTAAAAAATCAATACTTTAATTTACAATTACAAGACATCAATATCAAAGCAAAAAAATCGACTTATTACCCTGTCGTTTCATTAAATGTAGGCGCAAGACCAGCAGTTGGTTATATTGAATTAATTGACAGTCCAATTCCATCTATAAAAACAAATTCTTTAAACTACTATGGAAATATTAGTGCCCGTTACACTATTTTTAATGGTTGGAATAGAAAAAGAAATGTGCAAATAGCAGAAATACAACAAAGTATTGCTTCACTACAAACAGATGATATGAAATTAAAACTGTCACATCAATTAAAAGGTATATTTGAAATGTATCAAGTGCAAACTAAGATTGAAGAAATGACAATGAAACGTGTTTTAAATGCTAAAGAATTATGGCTAATTGGAAAAGAGAAATATGATTTAGGATTAATCAATGTCTTTAATTTAAATGATATAAAATCACAATTTGAACAAGCTACTTTAACGTATTACGATAGATTATTTGATTTACTTAAAACGCATTATAATCTACTAAGAGTAACAGGTCAAATAACACAGAAATATAACTAAAACGAATTAGATAAGGTGTATAATTTTTAAAACCACTTAATTCATTAACCTTTAAACTAATTAAAATTAAGGGTTGTTTAAAAATCAAATCTAGGATTAACAACTGAATTGTAAATTGAACCAAAAGAGTAGCTTAAACCTGTTCTAAATTGATAATTATATCCAGATTTTAGTTGTTGCTGTTGTAAAAGTACCTCTTCTAAACTAGCCCCTGCTTTTTGTAAATTAATTTGATTATGTTGAATAATATATCTCCCATTTACTCGCCAAGATAAGCCTTTAAAAAGACGTATATTCAAATTCAAATAGAATCTAACTTGGTATAGTGATAAATCATTAAGGTAACTTTCATAATCTACAGAACCAGTAACATTACCCCATTTTTGTTTAAAAGTAGATGCCAATAGTAATGAATTTTCAAACAACACTTCTTCTGTTTTATTAAATACAGTAGTGTCGTAATAATTATTATACAAACCACCTAAAGTATAAGACAGTGTAACCTGTCTATTTGCAGATTCTGAATACTTAAAAAAGTCATATTCAATCCCACCTTTTAATCCTGTAACTAATTCATAATTTGAATATTTAGAATTTAGTACCTTCCCGAAAACTCCATAAGACCAATGGTCATTAATACTAATGATATCATTCGTATATAAATTGAAAGATTGTTGGTTATTTTCAATTTCCTCATCATCAAAAGTATACACCTCTGAGTTTAAATTAATATTACTCCAAAAATTAAATTTATTCTTTTCTGTTACTCGTTTTACGTTTACACTAAAGTCAACATTTGAATTTCTATACGTTTCTTGCCCATTAAACCAACCGTTGGCAGAAAATTTATACACCCAACTATTCCAAGGATCTTCTTCTACAATTTTAATTTGATCAGATTTTTTAATGGACAATTCTATTTTATCTTCTAGACCTTTTTCAATAAAAAACCTAATTAAACCTAATTCAATGTACCTTAATTCCAGCCTTCTTTTATCATCATCTGTCATATTTGGATTAGTAGAAAAGTTTAAAGTGTCCGTTAATTTTGAAAATTTATTTTGTCCAATAAATTGTAACATTATTCGTTCACCTCCACTACCATTAACTTGTGAGTTTATTAAAATATGAACATCTGAAAACCTTTGATCACGTACAAATTCCACATAATTTAAATTTTGCTTAATAAATGTAATATCACAGGACTGACAGTCGTAAAAAACATTTAAATTATTAGTCTCAAGACTATCAGTATTTGATATGAGTTGAGCAGACACATGAAGTGAAATACAAAAAATGAAGATGATTAAAATTGTTTTTTTCATGCTAATTAGATATCGGACTACTCTACAGTTCTATATTTATTTTATGTTACAGTACAAAGCTATTAATAAATAGTATTATTAAATAATTTGTTAAGATAAATTAACCTTTTGAGGTATTCATATCATTTGATTAATAGTAAATTTGAGGTCATCAAAACAACAGCATTTATCGGTTAAAATTATTATATATCACAAATCAAAACCAATGCTATAATAACTGTCCTTAACAATAAAACGATAGGGCTAAGTAAAGTTGTAATTTAGCAATTCATTCATGTGATTTAAAATTTATTTTATTTTAAGTGTAACCAATGGCATAGTAAAGCGTCTTATTATATATACAAAACAAATAATCCTAATGAAAAAAATTATATTTAGCTTATTACTCTCTTCTGTTTCGTTACTTAGTTTTACTCAAAACCAATACATAAGTGGAACAATTGTAGACAATAACACAAAGGAAGCCATGCCTTTTTGTAAATTAACCTTAAAACAAGACACCATTATTAGCGCATTTGCAGTTACTGATATGGCAGGTTACTTTGAATTACCAGCTACCTATGGTAATTATAATTTATCTGTCAAATTTATTGGATACACTACTGATTCAATACCTATAGAAATTAGAGGTAAGAATATTTTTTTAGGAACAATTAAATTATCCCCAAATAGTTCGACTCTAAATACAGTTGAGGTTAAAGGAAGTATTAGAGCTATTGATATTGACAAAAATGAATATATCATAACAGATAAAATGAGAGCCGGAACTAGTAAAGCAATTGATTTATTAGACAAAGTAGAAGGTGTGTCTTATAATAAATACAACAAAACAATAAAAGTTGATAACGAACAAAATGTACTATTATTAGTAAATAGTCTTCAAAAAAGCGAATCCTTTATAAAAAATATAAACCCGAAACAAATTGCTAAAGTAGAGGTTATCAGAGATCCAAGTGGGCAATATGGATTGGAAGGTTATACATCTGTTATAAATATTAAACTGAAAACGAATTATGTTGGTCAAGAATTAATGGTAAGTACCGAAACTATTTTTGATCCTAAAACTAAAGTAAAGGCAAATTTAGTTCCAATTAGTGGAATTGGTTTAGATTATAATTTCACAAGAAAATCACTAAATATTTATTCTCAATTTTGGGCCAATAATAACAATTTAAATCTAAAACAAAAATTAGTAAAAACCTATAATGATGGCTCTAAAACAATTCAGTTTGATGAAAATGATGCTGATAATTTAATTATTCAAGAATTTTCAACAGGTGGTGTTTTTGGTGCAGATTATCAAATTAACCCTAAACATTTAGTAAGTATTGAAGGTGGTTACAACCTTTCACCAAATAGTATTACAAATGAAAAATCAACGATTAGAAATGAACTAAACTCTACTTTATTATTCAGTCAAAACTTACATTCACAACGCTATACTAAAACAAAGAGTTATAATACATCTGCATTTTATATTGGAACATACACTAAAGATAAGGAGTTAAAAATAACGTATAGAAACAATGGTAGTTTTGCTAATACAAGTTCGGAATTAAGCGTTGATAATTTACTATTTGAAAATGAAGTTAAAAGTGATGATTATACAAATAGTTTAAATTTGAACTGGTCTCACTCCTTAACTAAAAAAATATCATACCAACTTGGTGCTGGTAGTAATATAGGAAATAAGACCATCAAAAATATTAAATCTGTTTCCAATATATTAAGTGAGTTTCAACAAACTGTATTTAGAAATAATGTATTTGGATATAGTACTTGGAAAATCCACTCTAAATTAAGTTTAAAAGGTGGTTTAGCAGTCGAAAATAGTATAACGACCTCTACAGAACAAAAAGGAAACTTTTGGATTTACAGGCCTCATTTTGATTTACTATATAAGCCAAGTAAAAAAATTAATTTCAGATTAAAATACAGAGTAAATTCAAATTACCCTACGCTTGATCAATTAAATCCAAAAGAAATATATTTAGATAATTTTTCTGTTCAAAAAGGGAATCCAGGTTTAAGCCCATCCACAATACATAATTACTCAATAAAAGCCAGTGCAATGCAAGGCTATCTTTCTGCAGAAGTTTATATTAAAAATTCAGAAAACTATATTGCACCCATCAGTGAATTAAGAACTGATGGTATTTTTGAAACTAATTTTAAGAACATTGGTGGTTATATTCAAAAAGGAGTAAAAGCCAATATAACTGTACCCTTTGGAAATAGTTTGTTTTGGCAGACGAGTGTAAATATTTTTAATTCAGAGATAAGCTATGACAACAACATCAACGAATTTACAGATTGGTCTGGAGAAAGTCAACTTATCTATGTAAATGAAAAGCACGGTTACTTTGCAGGTGTGTTAATGGAGAAGTCTAATATAAAAAGAATAAACCCTCAAGGTTATACACAAAACGCAAATGACTTTTGGGCATTTCTAATACAGAAATCATTATTCAAAGACAAAGGAAGTATCATGTTATTGTATATGATGCCTATAGACATTGGCGTAGTTGATTACACATTCGATAACTTAATTCAAACTCAGCAATACACTCAAGTGAGCACAACTAACTTTAACATTATTAAAAATGTAATTATGATTGAAATGAATTACCGTTTCCAAAGTGGTAAAGA
>Ga0308003_1000071_pt1 | contig 49944 bp, 52 predicted proteins | sample Neamet36_FD_203159 | JGI IMG/M metagenome (GOLD analysis project Ga0308003, IMG submission 203159) | Marine microbial communities from water near the shore, Antarctic Ocean - #36 | ecosystem: Environmental > Aquatic > Marine > Unclassified | place: Southern Ocean | collected 2014-06-06
TACACACATAGCTTCCTTCTTTTTTTGGTTGTTCCATCTTAGTCTTGTTTTAGTTTATATTCCGTATTCCGATATGCGATATTGTCTCTATTATCTCCTATATTTGAGACAAGAATTTATCTCTATCTTAGTGATACCTAGTCCATGGAAGAGTGGTAATCCCGTACCACCCTTCGCTGACTTTTAAATCCCTATGATTTAAATTTGCCTACACCCAATCACTCAAGCAAGTTTAGGGTATAGGGCTTTGTTTTGCAGCGTTCAAGTAGCTTGCTCTCTTAGTTTCTAATTCTAGTGGGTACATAACCCATTATCATTTCGAATGCACTCCTGTATACGTATCCAGATTCTTTAAGTGCTAACTTTTTCTTAGCCTTAATTTTCTTACGCATATCATTGTACGGTATATCGTCCGATGGTCTCTTCATAATTAGTCTTGTAAGGTGTTATAGAATATTACTATCCAACCTGTGCCGTAGGCCATTCGGTACTCAGCTAGTAAGGTTCTAGCGTGAGATAGTGTTTCGGCAGAGTCTATTTCGTTGAAGTCTCCGCTCTCGTAACTTGCTACTATCTTGTACATATATTGGTTGTTATAGGGAGAACCGAAGTCCTCCCTGTTAGTATTATAGTGTTGCTACAAATGCGTCTATCTTAGCGAATGCTTTGTTAGACATCTTTGCGCCACCACCTATCATAAGTGATTCGTCTCTACCGAACGCTCGGTTAGGTACTGATTTCTTGTGGTTTACGAAGTGTGTTACTCCGTTGAATAATCCCCACATGGTCTGTCCGTGAACTCCCATCTCCGTTACAATAGATGACTGAAGATCCATTGCTGCGTTGATTTTTCTAGAAGAGTAGTGTTCTGCATACTCACTATGACTCATAGCTCTGTCAATACCTGAAAGGTCTTTCCACATATTATCCTTAAAGTCCATTAGTTTTCTGTCAGTGAATATCTCGATGTTACTCCATTCTTCGAATTTCGTATACATCTCCTCTTCTGCTGCCTGATTGGCTGCAATACTTTGAGGTATGTTGCGTAACTGCTCTTCGATGGTACTGTTGTGACGCATTTTAAATTGAGCTTGGTTGTGGAATTGGTAGAACTGATTAGCACAGCTTACCACTTTGTTGCCAAAGCCTATTCTTACACCATGCTTTCCGTCATGCCCCCAGGTTGCTATTACAAACTTCACTAAGGTGTCGTCTGCAATTTTAACCTCGTCGTTTAACCTAAGCTGGATGAAGCATTGCTTACCTCCGTTGATAGGTCCTGAATGACTGACTGTATAGTTGTTTTCTGTCGCAACTTCCTCTATCGTTTTGATGATAGACTCGTTTTGAGTTACGTGGTACGATGAACCTACCACTCCGAGCGACTCTTCTGTTGAGTCGTTTACCGTTGCGAACCAGGGTGTTTCAACAAACTCTGAGTGTGTTGCTATTTGCCCTTCTTCGTTTACACTAACTCTTTCGTCAGCTCTGTATAACTCTCTTTTTGATACGGTGAAGTCTAATCCGATTGCAATTAAATCTTGGTTTTTCATAATCGTGTTGTTTATTTAGTTGATTTGGTTACTTGTTTTGGATGATTGTTAATACTACCAGGAAGCCTGGTACATATAGCTAGGATATTCATCTTTATTATCCTTAAGTTCTTCTCTTATTACTCTCGCAGTTTCTTCTATGTCTCCGTAGTAATACTCGTCATGAGCCGTTGATCCAAAGAAAAAGCCAGACGATGCAGGTAGCAAGTCAGGATTCTTTTCTTTGACAACTTTCTCGCATAAACTTGCAAGGTCTTCTAGGTCGTCTAAGCTTACGTCAGATTCTTGACACGCATCTACTCCGTCTTGACATTTATTCACAAACCATTGGTGGATTGCGTTTGACTTACGCCAATACATAATCTGCTCTACTACATGCGTTATCCTTTCGGATTTGATGTGAGGTTGTGGTTCGTTGTTTTTAGTTACAACAACTAAATGTCTTTGACTAGGTTCGTGGTGACTCCAGTTCTGAACATAAGTTCTTTTACTTAAATACATGTCTAATCCCATAATAGTTGGTTTGGTTGGTTATATCTCATAATTTGTACGGCCATGAGACGAAAGCCGTTCTATATCTCCGACAAGCTCCAGCTTAGCTGAATACTTACCAGAGAATTCTGTTATAAGGTTGTCATAAGCATACTTATTTATCTCACGATCCTTTAAGTCGTTAAGGCAATTACCTTTAAGTAATCCTTGAACGGCATAGTCCGTGTGTAAATGTGATAGCTTAGTTCCTTTTGATTTATTGTGGTAAACCTCTTTCCACACTCTGACTTTGTATCTACATAGCCAGATCTTCTTCTTCTCCAAGGTTAAAACCTTTTAGGAATAGCGTGGGTTTTGATTTCTGAGGTCTCACCGCTTACTCCGAATTTCGGAGCGAGCTTACCATACACTAGAATAAAGTTATTAACATTTATATTACCCTGATTATCAGTTGTTTGAATTATCTCTCCAGAGTTTCTGTTGACGAGATAACCGATAGGTTTATTGGGTATTTCTGTTAACACTTTTAGTGTTTTGTTTTTCTCTTTAACCTGTTGATTCTTCTTCATGCGTTAGAATTTGTTTGTACTGATCAGGTGTTATGTTTACTTGAACGTAATCCATACTTCCTGGCTCTCTTGTGCAAACGTTAAACATTTCGTCTAAATGGCTCTTATAATAGTGCCAATCTACGACATATCTGTTCTTAATCCAAATGGTTACTGTCATTTTTGATGGGTTTTAGTGGTTACTACTCGAAGATTGTACCTATAGCTGCGCCTATAATAGTACCTAAAGTTCCGACTATGACAGCCGTAGTCTTGACAGACTTTCTGCCTATGTCTAGTGCGTTGTTTATAGCACTCTCTACGGAGTGACTATTTTTATCTACTGCTTTCCAGTAGTCTTTTGCGAACATAAAGTTGCGCAAGTTTTTTAGGTCTCCCGTGTTATGGTTGACTAGGTTTTTGATTGATTTTTTCATGTTGTTTTCTTTTATGCTTCTAGGGTTAGTGTTATTTCTACATGAACTCCGTCTTCTACAGTTGATGCACTCATCCACTTGGATTCGTTGTCGTAGGTTACTTTTTCTCCTTTGCTTTTTAGGTATTTATCTACAATACTTAAAGTCTTATCGTTTATATGACCTTGAAGTCTTATTTCTCCATCCCAGCAAGTTATACAGTAGAATAATCCGTGACTTGTTAAGTCTCTCATTGCTTCGTTTTCTTGGGCTACTTTAAATCCTTTCATGATTTATTTATTTAAGTTGTTTGTATATTCTACACATAACCGAGTGTGTTCTTGACATAAGTCTTCGTCTGTATCGTCATTGCTTGCGCTATTCCATACGTCTTGCCATATCTTGTCGTAAACTTCTTCTGGTAATGGTTGTAGGTTTAATGTTTCTTTATAGCTCATTGATTCTATCTTTTAAGAGTTTAATAGTTACCAACAAATCGTTGTCTTCGATCTCTACATTCTCACCTGATAGGTCGATGTAGGTTGCAGTTAGATCCCTAGCAAGGCGTTGTATTACTACAACACGCTGCATAAGATCTTTCCTGTCTTTCTTTGAAAGGATTGTTTCCATTGTTTTAGTTTATCCGAATAGCTCTTTCCATCCTTCAGGAGATATTCCTGAGATGAGAAATTCTCTATCTTCGTTGTTTAAATTTGGCAGACACTCTTGTATGGTGGCAGATCTTGATCTCCATTTATAGTATCCTGCTGAATTAAACGAAGAGGTTGTATACTCCTCGTTCGTTCCTTTGCACATGCCTACGGCTACTGAATCATATTCACCTGAAGGTAATATTTCGTGTGTGTTTATCATGATTTGTCTTCTTTTTTTAGTCTTGACTCTGCGCAAGTTTCGCAGATACCCCAGTCGTGATCTGCTTCGTGCAGCTCATCTTCGGGTACCATTCTTCCGCACCTTGTGCAGTTAACGTCTTTTATTTCTTCTGGATTCATAGTTTTGAATTTAATGAATGTATAATGTTTTCAAGTTCGTTTTGCTCGTCGCTTCCGATTCGATCTGACCAGTTGATCATATCTTTTAATCTATCGGATGTTTGTTTTATAGCTTCAACTAGAATTTTGTTATTTCCAAAGAAAGCATTGATTATTATATCTTGCTGTGCAACCTTTGCCATTAATGCTTCGTTTGCTACCGTTAGGTATTCTTTTTGTTCTTCTTCGTGTGACATAGTTTATATCTTTTTGTTTTTAAATAATTCTTCGCTTTGTGCTTCCATATCAGCTTGATGACTTAGCATTTCGTCATCTAAATAGTCTGAGTACTTTAACGCTTGCGCTATATCTTCAGGAATATCTCCACAGACATCTATCAGATCTTCAATCTTCCAGACGCTTGTTCCGCTTTCTATTAACTCTTCTTTCATTAAGTCAATAGTGTTTTGGTTTGCATCGTGGATATTAAAATACCAATCGATGAACATTGTTCTTGCTTGTAGGTTTGCCATAGTTTTTAGTTTAGTTAGTTATCTTCGTCTTCTATTATCGCGCTAAAGCAGTTGTTTCTTAATTGCTCAAAGTTTTCCCAAGGCATTTGTATTTCAACAACAGTTGATACATGAAACCTTACGCTATCCTTTGATGATTCAGTCCAAGGTCGGACATATTTTTTCCTAACCCAATCTCTTAGTTCTTGACTAGGCGGCTCTAAGAAAATGAATCTATAGTCTATATTACATCTTTCTGTGAAAGTTTCTTGTCCGTAATCCATTAAGTCTCTCATGTATCCAAATGGAATCCATACTGATACTGTAGGTTTGAATTTATTTTCCATAGCTTATAGTTTATTATAGTTATTAACATATTCCTTTGATACTAACGAGTAGTTTATGATTAGCGGATTCTCTCGAACCTTTACTAATTGTATTCCTACTTGTTTCTTTAACCAACCTTTGAACGCATCCGTTCCTAAGTTGATTATGTTTTGAGGTACGACAGCGTACTTGTTCGTGAAGATTATCACGTTCTTACCTGTCTTTGAGGTTGTATTTAATACGTTCCTCTTGTTCCATTGCATTACTTTGATTTTTGCCATAAGCTAGTTCTGGGAAGTTTAACGTCTTTTAACCAGTAAGACAGTTTATTGTTAATAGTATATTTCTCCTGAAAGAACACTTTGCATCCAGTGATACAAAGGGCTAGATGTGTTGTCGCTAGGCTCGTCAGAGTACCTGATTATAACAGGAGATCTTTCGAGGTTTTTCTCGTGTTGACAGATATAAACATCAACATCAGAGTATTTTATACCCTTTTTTGTTTGTTTATCACCGTTCTCACTTTGCTCTTTATATGTACCTATAAACGTACATTTATCGCAGTCGTGTGTATATTTTGGTTTCATAATAGTTTCTTTTAATAGATTAGTTGCCGTAGGCTATAGTGAATAGCCTAACGAACTCAAGTTCTACAGCTTTGCAACGTCTGCTAGGATCTTATCCCAGACAGACATATTTCTTTGATGTGTTTTTAATTCTTTTTTCATGCGTTCTACCTTTAGTTGAGTAAAGGTTTTAATGAACGTCTTCTTGTAAGGGTTACTCGATCTAATCGGTAACATCTTAATTCTTTTTCTTTTTTCCATATCTAGTTTACTACCATTGAGGCGTTAGTACTTAGGCATAACGGATACCCTACAGCTAAGAAGGACTGTAACTCTTCTATAGTGTTTGTAAGTCCTTGTATGTCATCGTCGATTTTGTGTATATCTTCAATGAGATCACTTAATTGCTGTTCGTTAACGGCAAGAGCACATTCATTTTCAATATCTGACTTGTCGTCTTTTAATACTTGAATTAGCATAGTGAAAGCGTTAAGCTTTCCTTCTGCATCGCTGAATCGTTCTGGTGTTTTTGTCATAGGCATTCTCAGGGAAGTTTATTGTCTTTTGTGTAACCTGTAAGACTGTTAGTTCCTCTGCATTCAGCGATGAATGTTACGAGCACATGCTCCAGAGGTATTGTTATTTTGTTAGTTTGTTTAGAAAGTACTCTACTTTCTTATAGTGGAATGCTATAAGTACCTCGTACTTAATCTCTTCCATTTTGGTTGTTGCGAATTGATGCTTTACAGCATACTTGACAACCTTGTAACCGCTTACGATTACATTGTTTATTATTCGTCTCATAGGCATTCTTTTATTTTTAATTCGTTAGACAGAAACTTAACCATTGTGTCTGCTTCGTCTTTAGTGAAGTCGTCACCTGGAGATGACTGAATCATCTTCCATACGTTTAATGCTCCTTTAATTGTTTCTACTGATTGACCTTCTAGTAATTCGCTTGTTAGTGCCATTGTTGGTTGTTGTTTAGTTAGTTCCTCCTACGTATATCGCTTACGATAAGACCTACGTCTTTAGGAGGTGGTGTTAGTTGCTACTTTTTAATATGTACTCCATTTCTTTTTCTATTAAGTTAACTGTTTCCATATCTGTATGAGTGTAAGTTCTCTCTATAGATGTGTCGTCCATTTCTCCGTATTCAGAGAATGCACTAATTCTTACTCCTCCAATCACGACTTTTACTACGTAGTAGTCAGTTTGAAGTAATACATGAGCCATCCCTGAGATAAATCCTCTTTGAGTATTATACACAGAGTATCCAGTGAAGTCTCCGTTAAGTAATGTGTTGATTCTATATGTAATCATAACGAATGCAGGTAAGTTTAACGTCTTTTAGTAAAACCTGTAAGACTTTTGGTTGTTATTATTGTTGAATCATAGCGTTCTCCATGAATATCACGGATAACTGATGAGCGCTGAGGTCTCCCTCGTAGCGAATACTCATCGTGTTTATGTTGGTAAGCCCTTTTGCGTTGGTGAACTCTACGGTGTAGCAAACGTCGACGAGTCCGTCGCTTATTGTCATTCCGTTGAGCTTTACCTCTGCTGTGGATATATCATTGTCTCCGAATAAAATATCGCAGCCAGATTGAATTCTAGGTGTTAACGTCTTAGCCGTTACATCTAAATTGATTGATTGTCCTGAATAGGTGATAGATAGTTTGTTCATAATGGTTGTTTTAATTGTTTTGTTTTTTGTTTCTTTTGTTTTGTTTTACAACCTCTTCGATGGTTGAGTTAAGAGGTGTCTTAATAATCTCCTCGTTAAGCCTCTTATGTCGTCTGTAATCACTGATTGTAATTACCACTACTAAGAATAGTACTGATACTAGAGCTATTATAAAGAATCCGATGATTTCTATTAACATAATGATTTACTTTAATTGTTTGTAACGTTTTGACGAGCCGCAAATTCTTTGCGATACTTTTACTATATTTGTCATCCTACGATTTGTAGACGACTTGCATAGGAATGTGCTTGGATCAGATACTCTGCTCCATACGACATAGCGCCGTTGCACTTTACAACTTTCTGGCTGCCCAACTGCATACTAATCGTAGTGACTAGTACACAGTGAGCACTCAGAATTTAAAGTTGTTGATGGCAGCCCTACTTGTCTGCCAGCATAATTGATTACGCTTCTGTCTCTACAAGACACAGTATAAGGATAGTCATCACACTACTTGTGTAGACTGCTGCTTTACGAGCGTCTCGCCAAGCCTCGGACATAGAGTATCCGAATTCCATTTCTGGATCGGTAGCTACAACTCCTTTGTTTAACGCTTTTTCTGCCATTCTTTTCATTTGTTCTTCGGTAGGATTTACCATAATAGTTAGAACACTGAGGTAGTTCAAGCTCCATTTAGTTAGTTCCTCTTTAGTGTAGTGAACACGGTAAGACCTACGTCTTCAAGAGGTGTGTTGTTATTCTTTTTCTATTAACGCTTTTAACGTATTGATCGCAGAGGCTAAGCCATCTACTCTTCCGTTAATGTACTCCTGAGAGTATCCGTCTTCCGTAGTGGTCACAGACCAGTCAGACAGTTGACACTCGATTGATGCTAACACTAATACTATTGATGAGTTGTTCATAACGTTTTTTGTTTCGTTAGTTATTGCTAATTCCATTTCTTCTTGCGATTCCATAATCGCTAACTCGTTAGTTAAGAACTTAACCATATCGTTGGCTTCTTCTTGATTGAACGAATCGTTATCCGTTGAGACTTGGATCATTTTCCACGTTTGTAGAGCGTCCTCTAATGTCTCTACTGATTGTCCTTGAAATACTTGGTTTGGCTGTGCCATAATGAATGATGTGTTGTTATACTAAATGATTGTACTGCTTTGACGGGTAGATTCGAACGTTGTTCTCAACCGCACCGTTTTCTTAACAGTACTATAGTATAGGTTATGTGACGTTAGTAGCCACTTTTGAATGAATGAGAGACAGATTAGAGTGCATCGCTCCCTTGCACTTGGGTATTAATCTTTAGCTATTGCTACTACTATGGTAGCTATTACACCAAGAGAGACCATTAATGATCCTCCTTTGATTACTTTTATAGCGTTATCGGTACGGACTTGCGTCATACCTCTTTCTTCGCATTTAGTTTCGTGCTCTTGTGCACGCTTGATAGTCTTGTTATTTTTCTCCGTTAGCTTGGTACCCTCGGCTACCTTCTTGGCGATAGAGTTTAGTTGCATAGAGATACAGATCCCTGATGCTGTTGTTGGTACGTCTTTGGTTGCGGTAAGTAATGTTGAGAAGAATGTATTCATAATGCTCCCACACTTTGGTAGTGGGAATCTCCGTATTAGTTATGCACGTTGAAATCAACTTGCTTTTGATAGAACAGGTGGCGTAGCCTAAAAGATTGGGTTGCACACGGGGTGTACAGGAGAGGGCATCACACATTCACATTTAAAAAAAAAGTTTATATTTGCCTAGGAACAATTCAAAAATAAAGATATGCCTAATAATAAGTACGGAGGAAAAGGAAGTGTAAATGTATACTCCAAGACGACGAGTAAGACTAAGTCTAAGACAAAAAACGGTAAAGAGAAGGTAAAGAACAAGTACAAGAACATTACTACTACGACGGACTCTACTGGAACTACTACATATAAAACAAAGTCTAAGACTAAGAACGGTAAAGAAACAGTGAAGACTAAATTCAAGTTTAAGCCTAAAGGAAAGGGCAAGACTTTAAGGGAAAGAACTAGATCGAGAGGTTAATAAATACAAAGGGATGAAGAGATATATTGAGACTCCATACGGGGAGATATTCCGTGACGAGATGGGTAACTTAACTTTAGAGTATGAGACAGCGGACTTTTCCGAGTTCTCACCTATGGATCCTATAGACGGAGAGATAGACCTGTGGTTGATAGATAATGATTACATAATACTGGATAGGGATATATACTTTAACGATCCCGTTGTTGAATCTTTGAATTACATATACTTTGATCAGGAGACTCAGGACTACGAAGAGATTGATGTTCCAGTTAGTTACTCTGACGACATGGATGTTGGTAACTTTATGCTTAAGTATAAATTAGAAAGAGCCTAATGTATCTACTCAAACTAAAGAAAAAAGGGGATAGTGTGATAGCTGAAGACAATGGTCTATTGGCTGTACCAGAATTCCATAAGTTATTAAAGGAAAAGAAGTTGGGCGAGAAGGCTATGCGTTATGTAGCATTGAGTCAGGACTACGATTCTCCATATAGGTACTTGAATGAGCGAGATCGGAATAGGCAAATCTGCACGGACTTAACAGGGAAGCCTGAATGGGCTGACACTAAACATCCTTTAATGGTGGCGGCAATTAAGAAGTATGGAGAACTACAAAGGGATCCTTTAGATGACCAGCTCGGAGCGTTCAACAGGAAGATCGATCAATACACTACACTTATAGATAACTGGTTTTTGGATCAGGAAACTGCTGAAGACTTACAGAAGGTAATGATCGGTATTGAAAAACTATTAGGTACTCGTACTGTTTTGCTGGAGGCTATTGAGCGTCGTGGTGAACGGAAGGTAATTAGTGGTGAACAGAAACTAAGCTTCCTTGAGAATAGAGCTGCTAGACTAAAAGATTCATAATGGCTGGTAGATTCGACGTACAACAATACAGACCTATACCTAATCACGGACACCCCAAACTCGACACCGATAGTTTAATCTATCAAGACTATTGGGAGGAGGAGATGAACCGCTGCATTAATGGCTATAAACCTATTGGCGGTGCGTGGATACCTGGGAACTACTACTGGTATCTTAACTACTATATGATATTAGGTAACGACGGTACAGACGGGAATCGAAAGACTCTTATCTATCCGTGGTATAGAGATATGGATCTTGAATACTTTATGCTATTCGACACCTGCCGTAGAGAAGGTAAAGGAATGATCGTAATTAAAGCCCGTGATAAAGGTTTTAGTTATATGAACTCTGGATTAGTTGCTCATGAATTCACATTCTTTCCGCATTCCGAGGTCGGAATTGCGGCTGGACTAGGGGTTACTGCGAATTCATTTTTTGATAAGGTTAAGAAGGGGCTGATGAACCAACATCCTAATTTCAGGCATGGTTGGTTAAAGGATACTAAGGATACATTAAGGGCAGGTTATAAGGAGAAGAACTCTGAAGGTCGGTGGGATATAAGTGGTTATCAATCTGTGATACACTGTAGAACCATGGATGATCCAGAAGTTTATAAAGGAGAGCGTTTATCTATAATGATTTTTGAGGAGGCTGGTGAATTCAAGAGATTGAAGAACGCCTACATGTCTTCCAAGGCTTGCTTCATGGATGGATCTAAGCAGTATGGAGTTCCTGTGGTCGGTGGAACAGGTGGGGATATAGATTCTGCCTCTGCCGATTTTATGGATATGTATTATAATGCTGATGCGTTTAATCTTATTCCTATGTTTATTCCTGCGTCTGTTGCATTACACGGATTCTTTAGTCCTGTTACTGGAGTAGACGACGAACCAGCGGCTCGTAAATTCATTGAAGACGCTAGAGAAGATATACTAAATGGTGGTGGTGATAGTAAGGCGTATAATTTACATATACAAAATTACCCACTAACCATACAGGAGGCGTTCTTAAAGACTAAAGGATCGAGGTTTGACATTGCGTTGCTTAATCAACAAAGAGGCCGTGTGCAAGACCTGAAGGATCCTGAGCAGCACTTAACGACTGGTCATCTTGATTGGGTAATAGGAGATAAAGGATTAACTCAAGAAGTTAAGTTCACTCCTCATCCTCACGGGCCATATAAAATACTACACCACCCTAAACCTCATTTAACTGGATTAGACATAGGTGGTATTGATAGTTATGATCAGGATCAGGCTGGTGCGGCACCATCTTTGGGTTGTGCTATGATATTCCGTAGAATAGAGAATACAAACGTACCATATAGGCTTCCTGTTGCAGAATATACAGATAGACCTGAAACTGCTGACATGTTTTTCGAAGGATGTCTGAAATTAGCTGTATATTACAACGCACAAATGCTGGTGGAGTATACTAAGATTGGTATACTAGATTACTTCCTTAGAAATAAGGCTCAGAGGTACTTGAAGACCAAACCTCGTAGTGCACACTCGCCTGGAACTAAGACGAGAAACAACTACGGTGTTCACATGAATAAGCAAATTAAGTCATATATGGAGTCATTGATGTACGATTACATAAAGGAAAAGGCAGACGATATATGGTTTATAGACCTGCTAGACGAGTTATGTGACTGGGGTTCAAGGAATACGGATAGGGCGATTGCATTCGGTTTGTGTCTTATACATGAAAATGATAACTTTGCGATTGAAGTGAAGAATAGAGAAACTGAGTCCATCAAAGAAAGTGGATTCTCTTATTACAAAAACGATAGTAATGGTACGCCAGTAAAACATAATAGATAATGAAGAATTTCCCTAGTCAATTAATAGCTGATTCCAAGAAGGACGAGAAGTGGTGCGAGCAGATGCTTGACGCTATGATTTATAATTCTGAACAGTCAGGTGACACGATTACTAAAGACGTAAGGAATTACGAAATCTATAATGGGCAGTTTAACCGAGAAGATTATAAATATCTAACAGAGCAATATGGTGCAAGTTACCCAGCTAGGTTAGTTAATTATCCTATCGTTCAGCCTAAGATAGATTTACTATTAGGTGAGGATCTTCACAGACCTCTTGATACTAAGGTAGTTACGATTAATCAGGAAGCTATTAACAGAAAGGAAGACCATAAAGTTACTATGGTTATGAATAAGTTAATGGAAGAGGTTCGTGCTCAAATGAAAGAGCAGGGAATGGAGGTTAATGCTGAAGGGCAGGATATTCCAGTACCAGAAGATATAGATACTTTCATGCGTTATAATTACAGAGAATCCATTGAGGAAGCTGTACAGGACGGGCTAGAGTTTCTAACTAATCGTTATAAAATAAAAAACAAATTCAAAGAAGGATTCAGGGATTTACTTATCACAGGTAAGGAAGCTTATAGAATAGAAATTAAAGATGGTGATCCTCAAGCACGACGTGTAGATCCTAGGTCTTTAGGTTATGACTTGTCTGGTGAAACAGATGACTTAGGTGAGGCTAACTGGATTACAGAAGAGCGTTGGTTATCTCCTAGTGATGTAGTCGATGAATTCGGAGATCAACTTACCGATAAAGATATTAAACTAATAGAATCCCTATCCCAGCAAGCTGGTGGTGGAGATGTTGATGGTGCTAATAAATCTTGGCTAAGTAAAGGTGCTTCAGGAGATTTAAGGGTTAAGGTTGTTCACGGAGAATGGAGATCACTTAGAAAGATACAATACAAGTTAAGTAATAATAAGCACGATAGTGATAAGCCATTTAGAAAGATGGTTTCTGATAAATACAAGAAACGCAAAGGCGAGAAGGTTCGTAAGGTAGTGGTAGACGATATATGGCAGGCAACTAAGATTGCAGGAACCATGATTGTTAACGCTCAGAGAGTTCCTAATCAAATACGAGCACTGGATGATCCTAGTGCTGCGAACTTAAGTTATGTTGGGGTTGTAAGAAACCACACGACGGGGGTATCTATCTCTATGGTAGACTTACTTAAGAATGTACAGATGCTTTACAATATTGTAATGTATCATATAGAATTATCTATGGCTCGTGCTGGTGGTAAGGCTGTAGTCTACGATGTAGCTCAGATGCCTGCCAATTTAGGTATGAACATGCAGGATGTAATGTATCACATCAAGAATGATGGTATAATCCCTATAAATTCTAAGGATGAGGGTATGCAAGCGCAAACCTTTAATCAATTCCAGCAAATTGACTTTACATTATCCAGCTCAGTGCAGCAACTAATAAACCTAAAGGTTATGTTAGAGGATATGGCTGGTCAAGTATCTGGTGTTACTAAACAACGAGAAGGTCAGGTTGAGCAGTACGAACAAGTAGGTAACGCTAAGCGAGCTGTTGTACAGTCAGCTACAGTTACTAGATCTTGGTTCTGGTCTCACGATATGGTTAAGCAAGATGTATTAATGCGTTGCGCTAACCTAATGAAGATTGCTTGGAGTGAAGGAAAGAAGACGGCTACGGTATTCGGTGACGGAACGTACAAGTTTATCTCCATCCTGCCAGATGTATCCCTTAATGACTACGGCGTATTCTTAGGTGATGGTGGTAAAGACGAAGAAATGAAAGCAGCTGTTGCTCAGTTAGCTCAGTCAGCGTTGCAGTCTGGTCAAATAGATATGCTAGATGTTATTAGAATATTTAAGTCAGATACCTTAACGGAATCAGAGCATATACTAGAAAGAGGATTAGAGGCTGCTAAAGAAATGCAAGCTCAACAACAAGAGGCTGCTGGTCAACAAGCTCAAGCAGAAGCAGAAGCTAAAGCTCAAGAACAACAGATTGAAGTTGAGATGAATAAGCTAGATAATGATACTAGAATTAAGGTAGCAGAAATCCAGTACCAATCCAAGCTCGATACAGCTGAAATACTATCCGATGATTCCTACGGAAACAAGCGAGCAGACGCAGCGCTTAATCAGCTGGAAGGACAACTGAAAGGACAGATTAGAAATTAAACAAGGCATTGTAAGTAAAAAATGCTTAATATTGCAAAATGGAAGAGACGATGGAACAAAAAGAGACATTAAGCGAGGAGGTTAGAGAATTTAATCCCGACGCTTTCGCAGGACTTGATAAACTGGTGGATTCGGTAGGACAATCAGAGGAGGCTTCTCCGTTGGTTGAAAACGAAGAGCCTGAAGTTTTAACAAATGAAACTGAAGAGGAAGATAATTCTGATTTTGATTGGGGAGCTGATGATACTCAAGACGAAGAGGAAGAGCCTGCAAGTGAAGAACCCGAAGACACTGACGATTGGGATGCTAAGGAAACTGTAACAGAAGATGAAGGCGAAGAGCCTAAGCCTGAAGGAGTTGACTGGGATTCGGTGGCAAGTGAGCTAGGACTGGAAGGGTCTTCTAAGGATGATATAATAAAAGCCTTAAACTCTAAACGAGAGCCAGAGGTGAAGAATGACACTACGGGTAAGTACGAGGGATTCCTTAAACTTTCAGATCGTGAGCTATTAGCTGCCGACATGAAGGCTACTGGAATGGATGAGTACGATGTAGATGACTCGTTAGATAGAATGGAAGATTCTGGAATGCTCAAGCATGAAGCTCTTAAGATTAGAAAGCAATTAAAAAATGCTATCCGAACTGAGACTACAGCAGCTAGAGAAAAGAAAGAATCTGAAGCTAAAGGTAAGACAGAAAGCCAAGAGACTGCAAGGAAAGATTTGCAGAACGAACTTAAAGGCTTTAAGAATTACTTAGGTGGAAAAGTAACGGTAGAACAAAGAAAAGATCTGTATAAGTATATTACGACTGGCGATTTCAATGAGGACATATATAAGTCTCATGCCAATGTTGCGGAGGCAGCGTTCTTGTGGAAAAACAGAAGTCAAATACAGAATATGTTGAAGTCGCAAGGCTTTGAAGATGGTAAAGGTAGTGTCTTAGACAACCTTTCGAATCGAGGCGGTAGAGGAAACAGTAAGCCTAAATATAAGGCAGGATCTGGTTTTGATGCAGCAGCATTTATGGGAGATTAATTTTAACATCGTCAATGTTACGTATTAAAATGAATAGAAACGTAAGTGCAATTTTTAAATTATTTTTTAATATTTCTAAATTGTAAAAAGAAATGAAAACAAAAACTGGAACGTTTGGGGTCGATACCCAAAACTCAAGCTCGTTGGTAGCTAATCTATTAAAGCACCCTGAAATTGGAGCTACTTTAATTGAACAATACCCTCGTTACGCATTAACGTACCTATTAGAAAAAACAGGTCGTCATGCTAACTTAAAAATTGCTGGTGACAATTCTTTCGAATGGAAAGTATTAGGTCGCTCAAATCAATCTGTAGCGTTAGCTTCTGGTCAGACTACTATTACAGCCACAGATGCTGGTACTGCATTAGTGGTTGCTGTTGGTATGGCTGACACATTCCTTGCATTGAACGATGTAGTTATGGATGCTGGTGGATTTGTTGCTCAAGTAACGGCTGTAGCTGGAACTGTTCTTAACAACCGTCCTACTGCAACATCTACTGTAAATGGTAGTGCTACTGGTTACAGTTACACTCTATCTTTTGCTGATGGTGCGTTTGGAACTGCTGCTGCTGGTGCTTTTGGTAAAATTGGTTCTGCATTTGGTGAGGGTTCTTTAGGTTCTGCTGTATCTGAATACAGTGCATACCCTGATACTCATAAAAACTGGTTAACAATCAATAGAAGTAAGTTATCTATCAATGGTGCTGCTTTAACTGATGTAACTTGGATTGAAAACAACGGATCTAAACTGTGGTACTTTACTGCTGAGAAATTGTTTACAGATGAGTTCATGTACCAATTAGAGCTACAAAGATGGTTTGGTAGAGCTAGTATCGTAGATCCTTTAACGGCTGATGGCTTTGTTGGTGAAACTGGTACTGTTGTAAATGGTAACTTAATGGGTGACGGAATCCTTGCTCAAATCGAAGATGCAAACGGTGGAACTTATGATCCACAATTAGGTCTTACTGAAGACGTTCTTGCTCGATTTATTGCTGAACTTTCTCGTAACGCTAAATCTCCTGAAGGAAACGAATGGGTTGTATTTACTGGTACTGAAGGTAGATACCAATTCCATAGAGCTATGAAGGATATTTCTGTAGGTGGAACTGACGCTACTGGCGGTTCTATGCAATCTATGAAAACTGGATCTGACGTATCTTTAGGTGTTAATTACACTTCGTACAATGTTTTGGGTAACAAAATGACTGTTGCTTATTGCCCTGTATTTGATGATGCTAATGTTCATGGTAGTGCTGCTTCTTATGATGGAACGGTTAAATCTTCTGGTGCTTTAGATGGAACTATGTCTGGTAAAATGGTATTCTTAGACTTCTCGTCTGTGGATGGCGTACCAAACGTACAACTAGTTGCTAAAGGTGCTGAAGGAGTTAATCGTAATTACATCAAGAAGTATATTCCTGGTATGGTTAATCCTTATGATCAAAAGTCAATGATGGCTGCTAACGGTGACGACTCATTCACATGTCAAATCATGTCTGAATCTGGAGTTATTGTTCGTAATCCTTTATCGTGCGGTATTTTATCTGCTGTTCACGCATAAACGATTCAATACTAAACTGAGTGAGGCTTCGGCCTCATTCTTTTAGAACGCAAACATCAATTTAAAAGAGAGAGAAAATGAAACATCCAATTATTGTACGGGTAAGAAACCCTAAACGATTTGCCTACTTGAGCTTGGGGAGTTCTTATAAAGATCCAGCAGACAAGGGTAGAAGAAAAGTATTGAAAGATATTAACGGAGACGTTCAAGAGTTTACATTAAGAAGTAGTGCTATTGTATTTGACGTCTCTGATGACTACGATAAAGCTGTTCATGACTGGTTGAAAGGTTATCCAGGTATTCTGAATAAATTAATATTTGAAGATACTATAGCCAAAGAAGTTATCAGTACAGAGAATATGATTAAGTCAGCAGACGCTATTCAATTAGCTGTGCAAATGACCGACAAGGATGTCTTAGATTTTTGTAAACTTACAGGTATTAGAACTAAAGACAATTCTATTGAATTCGTTAAGGCTCAGGTAATTAAAATGGCTAACGATAGTCCTTCTAAATTCTCTTCTATTATTAATGACAGAGATAAGGATTATAGAGTATTCATAGAGACTGCTATTGAAGAAAAAAAGATTAACTTCGTCAATGGAACTTACAAGTATAATGCTGAGACTATTGGGCTTACTGAAGACCAAGTTATAGTATGGCTTAAAGATAATAAAGACATTCACGCTCTGTTGAGAAAGGAAATGTCTGGAACTAAAACGAAAGCTAAGAAGTAATGACATACGCACAGGCGCAGATACACATAGATAACTTGCTGGATAAAGCAGGTACAGCATACTTCACTTCGGCAGAGAAAAATCAATTTATTGATCTAGCCGTAATGGAGTACACTAAAGGGTTAGTAAACACCTTAGAGTCTGATGCTCAGTCTATGGAAAAGATAGCTCCGCTAGTTGTTAAGTCACAAGCTTTAGTTCAGTCTTCTGGAGTAATCACATTACCTGTAGCCACTGCAGCTGCTACACCTGTACCAGAGTTATTTCCTGTATATCACATACTAAGAGCTTATACAGCTACTGGTGGTTACAGCATAAACATAATGGGTTACGGAGAGTACGCATCGGCTAAGAATGATCCCTTCCATAAGGCGGACTCTAAAAATCCAATAGGACTACTAAGAGGTTCATACCTTGATGTAATCGGAAACACAGAGAATGTGTATATAGAATACGTTAAGGTTCCTGTATTATCAGATGAAGGTACAATTACTGGTAGCACTCAATTCTTAGGTGGATACGAATTAAACTCTTCAGAAGAGATAGTAAATATTGCAGTACGAAAGATGATGTTATCGTTGGAAGATCCAAGGTATCAGCTACAGATGAATGAGCTGAGCGCTGAAAAGCGTTGATGACTCTCTTTTCCCTGCGTTAGAATGGGTAGTAGAACATAGGTTTTGCTACCCACTCTTTTAAAACATACGATATGACTTTAAATGAAATAGTTTATAACATTAAGAATCTTGCTGAGGGTGGTTATTCTACTGACGACAGTAAGTTAGACGTACGTCAAATAAAGGCGTGGGTTAATTATCATAGACTAAATATACTTGAAGCATATACGAATAACGGAAAGAGCATTCCTCAAGGAGCTACTCAGAGTCTAGGTACGTTTTCAGTACCAGATGAAGGATCGTCTCTTAAACTACCTAAAATAGCATCCTACGGGGATACTAGAGGTATTACAAGCATCACTTCTGTTGATGGTAACATGATTTTCGCTAGAACAACTCAAGATAAGATAGCATTCCAAGAGGAGAGTAGATTCACTTCTGCCATGCCTAAGTTTTACTTAGAGGAAGGTATAAGGTTGTTTTTTACTGGACCTGGTGGTGGCGAGCAGGTCAAGATTATTGGAGTGCTAGAAGATCCAACTTCGGCTTCTGGCTGGGGAGGAGATGACTCAGAGTATCCATTACCATCACAATTAGTAGGTCCACTAATCGAGGCTGTAGCTAAGGTTGAGTTAAACTTAACAGTTAAGACTATTGGGGATGTAGTAAATAATGACATGGAGGGAGATAGAGAGGTTCAATCTCAACCACAAGGCAAGTAATGTCGTACATAACATATAAAGATATTTACAAAAAAATATCGAGAAGAGTAAGGGTAGGTGCGTCTGGTAGAAAGAAGACGAAAGCTATACCTTACTCTTTGTACTTTAAAGTAGTTACTAAGTTTTTTGAAATCCTAGTTAGGGATTTGATAGTAAGAAAACAGAATATTTCCCTACCTTTGGGTTTAGGAATTCTGTCGGTGGAGAAGAAAGAGCACAGGAGAGCCTTCCATATACGGAAGGACGTGAAGGAGTCTAAGCTACAGGGAAAACCTGTTAGGTATAAGGTTCCAATTCTTAATGATTATTACCACAAGATTAAGTGGACTAAACGAAATAAGGATCTGTTCAAAGCTAAACTTTACCCAGCTAAAAAGGTTAGAGAACTATTAAAAAATACATATAATGCAAGTTAGTGTTAAAAGAGTAATCGGAAATGTAGCCAGAAACCTAGGATTAAATAATCCATCTGAGCATATAGAATCATTTATAGAATGGGCTTTTGAAGCTGAAGAGAAGATAGGTAGTTTTACCACGTTCGTGGATAAAGAAATTGATCTTGTTGTCTCGGCGAATAAAGCCTTACTGCCTTCAGATCTTATAACCTTAATTGACGTTAAGGGTAATACACTAATGGAGCCTACTCAAAAAACATTCAAGAGTGATGCTTCTGGTGATAAGTACTGGATAGTAGGTAGTTACATTCACTTCGCTAGTGTTGCTAATGGAAATGTTTCGATAGCATACAAAGGTCTTACTGTGGATTCGGACGGGTTTCCTACAATCAAACAAGGACACGAAGATGCTGTTGCTCAGTACATTATGTGGAGATTCAAATCAATAGAATACTATAACGGAAAAATAGCTAGATACATCGTTCAGGATTTAGAGAAGCGATGGTACTGGCTGTGCGGTCAAGCGAGAGGTAACGATAACTTACCTTCTGAGGCTGAGATGCGTAACATAGCAAAATACTGGAATACATTAATATCTGAAAGAGAATAGTTATGGCTGAAAATTCTAAACCAAACACATTTAGTGAAGGTATGGTAACGGATTTAGACCCAGGATACCAAACTAAGCAATCATATTTTGAAGGGATTAACATTAGGGTTGTTACTAATGGAGATAAGTCCTTCTCTCTGGAGAACGTGCAAGGACCTAAACGTGTAACTGTATTGAATACGTTAAGGTTTGGAACGTTGGGAAGTACATATGAGTCGGGGGGGGATAGGTATGTAATTCACGGAGCTGTTATCGTTGATGATTATATGATAACCATTGAAGCTACCTTAACTTCGACTAGTAAGGCGTGGAAAATAAATAAGTACCTATTATCTGCTCCAGAATTTGTGGCTTATAATTTATGGACAGGACTTGGGTTGTTTAGTGATGACGCAGGAGAGTTGGATATGGAGTCTATCGTTGAAACCGAAACTATACATCGTATATATGCCACAGATGGATTAACGTCATTAAAATCCGTGAACGTAAGAGATTCACTGATCGGTCTTTCAGTTGTTGACTTTGAAGTGTTCAAGCCTAATATAATGGCTTCAGCATCTATAGTTAGCTTCTCTGACGCTACAGGGGGGTTGCTTTGTGGGGCTTACAGTTATGTGTATAGATTCTACACTCAAGACCAATCCAATTACACGGAGTGGTCTCCAATGTCTAGAACTATAAATGTTCCTGTTAATTCGGTTATAGATAATGATAGTTTAACTATAAGGGGTGGTACTGGAGCTGATGTCTCTTCACATACTATAGGAGTTAAAATATCAGGCATACCAGTTAATTACACAAACATCGAGATTGCTAGAATACACTTTACTTCCGAAAACGTTAGTAGTATAGCCATAATCGAGAAAGGCGAAGTTCTGAGTTCTGAATATGAATTTATTCATAGTGGATTCGAGACGGAAACTATGGTTACTGGAGGTATCGCAAGTACACTCATAAAGAATGACGTATGGAATGTGTGTAAGTCCTTGGCTAAGGCGGATAATAGGCTTTACGCATCAAACCTAGACGTCCAACAGTTAAGCTCGACATACAAATCCATTGATGATGTGTCTGTTTTATTAGATACATTCAAGGTTAAGGCATATAGAGCTCTATGGAATGGGAATGGAGAACATTCAGGCTGGTGGGGGCAAACCGTTCCAGGTCTTAATGAGCACAGACACAAGACTAGGTATAATTTAGGTAGCCCAGTGGATGATGCTACGACCTACTTTAAGTTTATAAAGTATAACTTCAATACAAGCGAGAATCCTAGATACGTATTGGGTACTGAAACTCAAGGGTTTACACTTGATGGTAATGACGGATTTAGAATAACATTCCAACACGAGAGCTACCCAGTAGATAGGACTTCCAGTCAAGCTTCTTCTAGTTTTGGTACAACGGAAAAGGTGGTTACCAACGGTCAGGATAGGCATTACAATGTTCCGTTTAAGGTTACAACTACGGATCCTGAATACTTAGACTCCGTGAAGGGGCCTATAAACCCTAAATGGGATCACGAATTTAGGAGCTTCCGTCGTGGCGAATGTTATAGGTTTGGTATTATACTTATCGATCTACATGGAGTTGAAAGTTTTGTTCACCATATTGGGGATGTAAAAATGCCTGATGGCAATGATCCTAATAATTATAAATTGGACGCTGACGGAACTGGAGCAATACCTAACGGATCAGTCAATTGGGCTCCGTTTAGTATGACTCACGAAGGTAGTTGGGTTGCGCAAAAGACAATTACTGCTCATGCGTTAATTCCTAGGATAGATGTTAGATTGCCTGAGTCAGTGAAGAGTATCATTTCTGGATATAGAATAGTAAGAGCTGAATTGAAGCCTGAAGATAAGGTTATGATAACTCAAGGCTTAGCTAGTGATGTATTGAAGTATGACACTACAAGCACGGATTCTTCGGTTAGTGGTAGACACGGGGTAGGCTGCCTACCTCACACTAGATTATTCATGGAAGATGACGGTAATGGAAATATAACTAATATAGCTTCTGGTGCTGCCAGTCAAGTCGCTAATCACCTGTCTAGCGGTAATTCAGGTATGCTGATAGACACTCCAGATGTAACCATAGGCGGTATGGATTATGAGTTAACTAACGGGTATGAAATGCAGTTAGGCTACTTAATGATGGGTAGAGGTCTGAACGATTATGGTTGGCATGGGATTGTTATTTACGATGGGTTATCATCTACAGGAGGTGAGTGGGCTGACGGAGTACACTCTCAGCACCATAAATATTCCCCAATAAAACTATACTCGGATTTTAATGAATACACTCTAAGCGGTTACAACCAAGAATCTGTGTCGGCGCTTTCAGATATAGTGAATGCTTATAATTCTACTCAAGTACATCAAGAGAAAAATGACACCGCTTATATAAAAACAGTTGTTAGTGGTGAGGTTGTATCTGGATCTAAGACTGGATTTTCTGGTGACTTCGTTAATGCGGCAGCTATTGATGGAGATGGAACTCCAACACCTATTAGTAGTGTGCATAGCCTAGGATTTTTTGGTAAGGATAAATTAAGAGGTAATGATAAGATTGGCTCAGGAACAAAACTACTAGTATCAATGGTTGGTAATTGGGTGAATACTGGATCTTTAAAGAGTGCTAGTAGTGGTAACTGGTTAATACCAGGAGAGGATAAGTTCGATGAGGATTGGAACTTGGTTGGTACTTCTTCGGTTGCTAAGACTGGATATACCAGGGGTAAGTGGATTGTTGATTTAGTAAGGAAAACAAACGATGGAAGTGGGGGTACCAACTTCGAGCAATACGGAGGTTCAAACGCTGAAGCCCTACAAAATACTAGATACATAGATTGCTCTACATTCACTCCTGTAAGTACATTTGTCAACCTCGTATCTACAACTAGTATAACTGGTGGTGATACGTTTTGTGATATATATACCACCCTATCTACATTCAAGGTGGATAGCACTCAGAACGTTCCTTCAATAGGTGTTTCGTTTCCAGTAGAAAGTCCTTATAATATAGGGTATAGGACAGGTAGTTATTATGGGAGTAACTGGACTGCTGTAACTACTCAAGAGGATACTTACGAATATAACACCGCTTACAATCAGGCCGCCAGCACAAAGAGTTATGTTCAGAAGCCTGCGACATTCAACCCAAACACGGTATTTAAAAATAAAATAGCAGCCTCGCAATCTAAAATTTCTGGAGAACCACAAGACGCTTGGAGTTCATTTTTATCTAGAGACTTTATAGAGATGTCTCTTTCTGAAGGAGCCATTACAGGGCTTGTTAATTACAAGAATAGATTGTATTGCCTACAAGAGACGGCTATTGGGTTGGTCTCCATAAACACAAGAGTTTTAATTGCAGGAGAAGGTGCGGCTGCCGATATTCAGATAGTGTCAGGTACAGGAACGGTAATTGAGAGGTATGATTACTTAAGCACCCAATATGGTAGTCAGCACTACAATAACTCTATAGTAACCCCTACGGGATTCTACACATTAGACGTAAGTAAAGAGGAGTTACTGAAGGTTGACGGTAAGTCGATTATTCCAGTATCCCTGAAGAATTCATACAAGAGTACCATAAAGTCGCTAGTTAGAGGAAAGAATATTCCTGTTTCTTTTAATAATAATCTAGGATCTATATCTCAAGGGTTAGCTTCTGGGTATGATCCTGAATTTAGAGAATGTCACTACACTATAACAGACTCAGAAGGTGACTCCGCAAGCTTCGTTGTCTCTGATTTGGACGGGAAGCTAGTAACAAAACTTGAATTGAAGTCACTATTAACTCCAAACGCACTACCTTATAAGAGGTACATAAACTTCATGAATAAGTTTTACGGAGTATCTCATGAAGATATGCCTGGAGATAATGATTCACTCCAAGTATTTAATTCTGGGGTTTACCAAGACTACTCTTTTGGTGTTGTAGTAAACGATAATCCTACTGTCAATAAAGTCTTTGATACGTCGATGGTTTTTGGTCAAGGAAGTTTAGGTTCTAGTTATTTTCCTTTAGATTTCAATAGTCACACGATGACAGACTCAAGCTCTGGTGTACCTAAAGTGGGTGTTATCGGAAACCAAACAGTAACTGAAGGAGTCCTTAGAATGCCACTGAGAAGTGAAGGTCCTAGGCTTAGGGGTAACTGGATGAAGTACTCATTGGCTTATAATCAATTTTTAGTTGATGGAATAATAAGCGATGATGATGATAAAAATTTTAATATATTTGCTGTAAACACTAAGTATAGAATTTCAAGATAATAATTATGGCTACAAAACCCGTAACTTTAAGTGACGTTGATCAAGAGAGATTCAACTCCATAAGCGCTAACAACCCAGGCCTTTCGTTTGAAGAGATAATGCAATTCCTTCAGGTGGATGCCCCCGCTACAGCCGATGCTGGTGGTGGAGGGGCTAAGGCTGGTAATGTGGCTGCCATAGCTGGAACCGTCCTTTCTGTTGCTGAGAAATACGGAGGAGATGATAATCCTTTAAAAACCAACCGAGCCCTTAGTGGTGGGCTTAACGGTGCTGTTCAAGGTGCTGCAGCGGGAGCTAAGGTGGGTGGAGTACCTGGCGCTATCATTGGAGGTGTAGTCATGGGTGCTATCGGTGCGTCAGAAGGTAATAAAGAGCAAAAAGCTTTCGATAAGCAAGAAAAAATAGACGATGCCGCAGAGGTTAACTATCAAGTAACGGAAAGAAATAGGGTATCAACATTGCAGTCTAATGCTGACTATTCAAAGAAAAGCCATGAGGCTACTAAGGATCTTTATGGATTTAAAGATGTGGATAATTTCGTAACAAAATACAGCAACTCATAATGGATAAGAAACAATTAGAAGCATATATGAATAACCCTAATGTTAATTGGGTTTTATACAATATACTAGAAGGAGAGTCTGGGAAGATTAACGGAAATGTTAATACTGGAGGATACAATGAATCTGGAGCTAATAAGAATGGACTGCATAGTTCCGCTTATGGATCTCAGCAGTTTATTGGAGATACCAGAAACACTATATTAAAAGACTATAAGATCGATGCTTGGGCTGATAACTTGAATGAGCAACAGTTGGCCTCTATAGCTTTAATGCACTCCAATGGCGATCTAGACGACGTAGCGGCTGGTGATTATAGTGGATTAAACAGCACTAATTATTGGGAAGCGTTCACTAAAGACTTCACTAAGCTTACTGGAGCTAAACCAGCAGGATGGGAAAAGACATATAGCGACTTGCAATCTAATAGCGTACATGATCCTGAAGGTTCGTGGGCTAAGGTTCCTGACGCAGCTAAAGAAGGCAAGAAAGGTTTGTTTGATCGTAAATATGGCGGTAGACCTGGAGGTTTGGATGTAGAAGAAGACACCAACCCAAAAGCTGGACCTGAAGAGGAATCAACAGCTAAACCTTATAGCCCTATGGTAGGGGATGATTATGAAGTTCCGTTAACACCACAAGAGGAGAATCAGAATAAAGTAAACGAAGCAGCCTCACTTATAGGTAAGGCTAGAGAGTTTTATTTATCACAAAAGAATACTCCAATATCCAAAGAGGATGCCTTAATAGTTAAGAATGCTTTAGCGGAATATACTTTAGAGTTCAGTAAAACGCTACCTGATAGTGGGTGGGGTAGTAGAAATAGCAATCTAGGAGCTAAAACTGAAGGATACCAAAAAGAGTATCACGAAGGAGTGTTAAGCCTTATGGACGAGCTAACTGAAGGGTTAGACGAAAACACGCCAGAAGGTTGGGGGCAGATTGCCGCTATAAGACGTAAGGCTTTTGACTTCTCCTCCTCAGAGGCATTCGCTATTGAGGTTATGGGTGATGATGCTGGTGTTTATGGCTCTATGGATGGGTCCATGGAGTACATAATCAGCAATAGAAAGCAGTTTGATTGGGGTTTCGGTAGTTACCACGACGACGACAAAGCTCTTGACCACGCTAGGATACCTAAGAATATCAGATTAGAATTAGAAAACAATGCTTACGTCAAGGAGGTTAGCGACAATGTAGATCACCCAAATGAAATTTTCGATGCAAGCGATAAAGCTGACATCTTTAAGACTCCTGTATTTGCTTTAGACCCAAAGGATGTAGCTAAATACATGGCTAAAGGCTTGCAGCAGGGTTCTGTTTACAATAAGGATCAAGGTAATGTTAGGCAGGGTATCGTAGATAAAATACGTAACCACAAATCCGAGAAGGTAGTTACTGAAACAGGGGTTGAAGACGCCCCAGAAACACCAATAACGCCATTAAGTATAGATGTCGATGAGACTACTTCGCTTATTAAAGATAGCGTTGTAGGTTCAGACGCTATAACAACTGATGGGTTGTTAAGTCAAGGTCAAGGTGCTGAAATAGATTTAGACAACCAAAAGGTTGTGCCTCAAAAGTCTGGAGAGTCAACGACTAAAGATGTCGAGGATACTAGAGGCTCTGAGGATAAGGAATTCCAGAAGTGGATGATTGACAACCCTGATGGAAATTATGACGAATACACTAAGTACTTTGATTTAAGAGGTGATATGTCTGGCTTAGGCGAGGAATCTTTCTTAGATAAGATAGGTGGGCTATCCTCCCTTATCGGAATAGCTACTGGGGCTATGGGCTTAGGCGAGGCATTGAAAGATGTAGACATCCCTAAAGATCCCAAATTAGGTCCTGCATTCCAGCAAAGACTAGCGGAATCTAAGCGTTTAGCTCAGCAAGGATTAACACCTTCTGAATTAGCTAAAGCTCACAATGATTTGGATTCGTCTTACGCTACAGGTATAGAGAATATAGTTCGTGGTTCGGCAGGTAACAGAGCTCAGTTTATGGCTGGACTTGGTGGGCTTGACGTTGCTAGGCAATCTGCTCTTATGGATATTGCTGTAGCAGACGCAGGAATGCAACGAGAGAACCAAGAGAAGTACGATAAGATGATGATGGTGAACGAGAAGTATGAAGCTGCTAGAACATCTAAATATGACCAAGCTAAATACGCAACGGAATTAGCTAACAAAGAAGCTGGAGCTGCTTTAGCTGGTAGTGCCTTGTCTATGGTTAATCAAAGTATTGGCGACAGACAAGTCAATAGATATAACAAACTAAAGACAGAACAATTAATGCGAACCATGGGTTATAAGCCCGACTCTAATGGTAACTCGATAGAAAAGCCTTTAGGTGTTGATGCTAAGACGGGAGAGAAAGTTCAAACATCTTTCAATTTCCTAGAAGGTAATGCGGATTTCGTAACCAAGGGAGGTTTACTTGATGATAACGCAAAACATAACGCTGCTCAAAGTAGTTTGCTTAACGCAGCCCCTGCAATAAATAGCATGTTCGCTCCTCCTGTCGCTCCAAAGACCCCAGAGGAATTAGCTGAAGAGGCTGATAAGATTAACGCAGTAACAACAACAAATAGCGCTATCCAAAACATGGGAAGTGCATTGACTGGATTCGGCCAATCAACTGGTTTGATAAACTATTAAAAAAAATAACATGGCTATAGATTACGGAGGAATGATGGCGTTAACTGAGGTATTTAAAGGTACATCAGAAGCTAGGAGAAATAGGAGAGTTGAAGAAGGTAATATGCGTCAGGAAATGTTACAGCAAGAAAAGCTGGATTTCCAGAACGCAGAAATGATAGGTGCAGAGCAGGCTTCAATAGAGACTTCTCGTACAGCGTACTTAGAGCAGATTCAGAAGATACCTCACATGAGAGATTATGTGAATAACTACTTTGACGAAAAGTCAATAGAATTTAAGGGTGTAATTAAATCATTCAATGGTAGATACTCCACCGCTATGAGTAGTGGTAAAGTGTTAGACTTTAGGGATGGATTAATGAAGAACCTAAAGAAGAGCGATAAGTATCAATCTGGCTTAGCTTCGGCTAATAATTTAGCTAATTTCGATGCACGATATAACTCTAAAGAAACACAAGATTTAATATCAGGTCTTGACGCAAAGAATAAGCGTAAGTTTTTGGCTGGAGAGATAGAATCATTTCAGTTAGGACCTTTAAGGGCTAAGTATAGCGAGGTTGACGCAGCCGACTATTACGAAGGAGAGCGTCCTAATTTCGATAAAATATTTAGTAGCGAGTACTCTTCTATTGTTCATAATTGGGCTGTAGAAAAAGGTGATCCAAATCAAGAAAAGTTAGCGGCTCTCGCCGAAGATACATTCCCTGGAGATCCAAACGCTAAAGATAAATACCTTAAGTCATGGGCTAGAGGTGATATGGGTATGAATGGTGGTTATGATCAGAAAATGATTGGTACTAAAGAGGCTGATCCTGTTGCTTCTGCTTCTAGGTTCCGTGACGTATTCAACCAGAAAGCTAGAGGCGGTAACGCAAACGCTATGGGAATGCTTGCTCATATAGCAGGTCAACCCGTACTAAATACTTTCGGTGTTAAGCTTGGAGGTCCTGCTCAAAAAGGTAGGGTTAAGATTGGTGGTTATCAAGTCTTTACTGACGCCCCTACAGCTGTACTTAAGGTTGTTCAAAAACAATTCGGAGGTTCAATGAAGGATAACAGTGATGGTACTTTTGATTTCGAACATGTCAAGGGTGCGTTTGATGCTGATGGAGTTTACATGGACGATAGTGACGGACAAGACTTTCATAGTAACATGACTTACGCTGGAGCTCACATGGTTTCTAAGGCTACGTTTAGATTCCCTGACGGTAAGGGTGGATACGGCTTGAAAGAGCAAATAATGGGAGTTTCTGATGATAGAGATTTAGCCGCTTCAATCGCAAAAGAATGGGGAATCAAGCAGGAAGATATTACTTACGTTCCTACAATGGTTGCTACATTTGATCATGATGGTAAATTCGGTTTAGGATTTGACGATATGAGATTTTGGGATAAGCAAGTTATGGTTGAGATGGATCCTACGGGAATCAACTTAGAGAGTATGGTAAACAATACTGGAATGGAAGAGGATATTCAGGAGTCTGCGAAGGGATCTCAGCAGTTAGCTAAGCAAGCTCAAGCTTCAGAACAAGACCTTACGGAGAACTTAAACGCTATTAGAGCACAACAACAAAAGACTGGTAATGCGTTCTATAAAGGAACTGGTGGTGGAGTCGCTAAAGATTCTACAATGGATTCGGTAGATAGAGCGTTCTCTACTGTATTCGATATTGAGATGGAAGATGCGAAGGATTCTAAAGGGATAATATACTCTATAGCTTCTGTTGCAGCTAAAAACCATAAAGGTGAATTCGTTGATACGTCGAAGAAGTACATAGTAGCGATGAATAAATTACTTAACGGTACCGATCCTAATTCGGCTAAATTTCAGGACGCTGTCGAGAGTAAGAATCCAGAGAGTATTTATGATGTCATGAATAGTATGTTCGGAGATATTGGAGATAAGGATGAAATCCTTAAGTTAGCAGAGATTTGGAGTAACTACAATTAAAAGAAAATAGATGTCAGAATTAAACGATATTGCAGGCGAATACAGTGGTAATCAAGCAGGTATGGGTGGAAAGCCCAGCCTATTGGATTATTATGAGGAACCCTTAGAGGAAGAAGTTCCAGAGGGCGGAGGTCAAAATCCGATGTTATCTCATGAAGATGTTTCCCGTATAGCAAGAAAGGGCTCTATTTCTGCCGTCGAAAGTCAGCAAGATCCAGGAGTTTCTGGGTTGGTTGAAAGAGATAAACAAGCTATTTCAGATGTAGGCATTGATCCTGAATTAATCTTTGAAGGTAACGCTGAGAAGTTTGGTAAGAGTTTAGTCTACGGTACTGGTATTGTTGTAAATGATATTGGTAACATGATGGATTATGCGTCTATGACTTTACTTCCAGATGAGGTTAGAAAGTCTGATACATTCCTGTCTATTACAGAGCGTCTACCTAACTTTCATCAATACGGAGACGCATTGCAAAAATGGGGTGAAGTTCATCAATCCCCTGGTTTAGATGAGTTCACTTTAGATGATATGTTTAAGGCTGAGTTTTGGGCTACAAGTGTAGCTCAAACATTACCTTACATAGCTACTATGGTTATACCTGGTAAGCTTGGTATAGGTGCTGCTACTAAAGCAATGACTTGGGCTGCAAGAGGTGCAGCTAAGAAAGGGTTGTTTGGCTCAGCTAAGAGATTACTAAAGACTAGATCGACTGCTGCTACAGGAAGACTTGCAGCGGCAGGCGGTAGTGAAGCTGCTGCTGGTGCGGCGGCTAACATGTCAGGTAAAGGCATAATGGGAGCTTTAGCTACAAGTGCTGTAGGTTCTGGAGAGGTGGCTTTATCTAGTTTCGGTACTGGTGTGGCTACATTCTTAGGTACGGGTACTGCGACTACCGCAGTTATTGGTGCTGGATTATCAGGGGATGTATATACTAGGGCGTTAGAAATGGGAATGACCGAGGAGGAAGCTCAGTCGGCTGCTCATGGAACATTCATTGATAACTCTAAATGGTTTGCGTTAAACGGATTGTCTTGGATGATTAACTTCGGGGGATTGTCTGGTAAGGCTTTTAAGTACTTTAACATGAGTAAAGGTGGAGCTGCAAATGCTGCGGTAATATCTAAAACATTTAGTCAGAGAGTGTCTCAACACATGATGAAAGGTGTTGTAACTGGTACATTAGAGGGTACTGAGGAAATGTTCCAAGAAACCTACGAAGAATGGATTCAGGAAACGAACCTAGCAGAAGCTAGAGGTGAAGAGTTCTCGTCTTACTCGGATTTTTTCCAATCTAAAAACAATAGAAAAACATTAGGAGTTTCATTCGCTGCTGGTTTCCTTATGGGTGGTCGAGCAGGATTAATGAATAGTATTGCCGATAATGGTAGGGCTATCATTCAGAAGCGTGTATCTTTAGATGACGACATCAACATGATGGAGGGAATGAGCGATTCTCAGAGGCGTACTAGATTAAATGAGGTAGTAGAGGCTGCTGTTAGAGAAGACCAGTTAGACGGTCTAAACGGCTTCCTTGATAAGATGGCTAGTATAGGTAAAATAACTACAGAAGAACGAGCTGAGTATGATAAAGTTGTAGTTGAATACGCAGAAATCGCTTCTACTCTTCCGTTCCAAAACGAATTAACTGAAGTAGGGCAGCAGGCTGTATTTAATATTAAGATACGTCAAAATACATTAACTAAAGCATCAGCTAACTTAGAGTCTTTAAAGGGTAAAAGTATAGCAGAGGCTAAGGAAAACCTAGAAGGCGACGCATTAACTAGTAAGTTAGCTTCAATTGATGCTGAGCATAAAATAAACATGATCAATGTTGAGAGAGAGATGTCTGAAAGTAAGACGGCTTTATCTAAAATTGTTTCAGGTAAAAAATATTCGTCTAGCAATAAGACCGCTGATCAGAATAGGCTGAAAGACATAAGTCAATACACGTCTACTGAAGAGTACCAAAAGGCAAGCGAGACTGAGCAGACGGAAATAATGCAAGAGAAGGTTAACTTGGAGGCTAGAATAAAAGAAGACTCTTATGTTATCGAGGATGCAGCTATGTCTCAAGGAGAATTCGAGCAGTTCACTAATAAGGGTGTTGCTGAGAAGACTGAGAGAGCTAAAGTTAAGGCTGAGGCGGTTGTGGATAAAGTAGAGGGTGCTGTCAAGGGTGCGGCGGTAGCTGGAGAAAAAGGATTTAAAGGTCTTTGGTCTAAAGCTAAAACTGTAGCAGGTAAGACTGCTGACTTCTTGAAGACTAAGATTAAGGATTCTAAAGAGTCTAGGGCTATTAATAAAATAACTAGACCTCTAGAGGGTGAGCTGAAGGAAATGATAGACAAAGGAGCTACAGCTTCTGAGGTATCAAACTTCATAATGAAGAAGGTTACTCCTGAGCAATTAAAAGAAACAGGGCTAACGCAAGACGAACTTGAACTTAAAGTGTCTGGCCTTTCCGATACACTAACTAAAGCTAAGAAAGAAGATGGAGACAGTGAAAGTAAGGAAGACGAGAAAGATGATAGCGATAAAGAGGCTACTAAAGAAGGGGAGTCTGAAAGCGAGAAGGATACATCGGAAAGCGCTGAAGCGGCTAACTCAAAAGCTGAAGTAGACGAAGACGTTTCTACTCAAGCCAACGCTTTACAGGCGGTTATGGATAAGCTTACTGGTAAATCTAAAGAGGTTGCCGACAAGTTTATGACTACAATTAATGAAGTAGGATCAAAACTAAGCAAGGCGGATCTAGCTAGTGTGCTGAAAAAAGCAGTAAAGGGTTTGTCTTTGAGTACAGAGAAAGGTCAAGAGGCTTATATAGATAAACTAAAAGGATTCATAAACGATAAGGTTGGAAGTATTAAAGAGAGCGTTAAAGCGCCGACAGAAGATTCAGATGGTTCACCTAAATTAGACATTGAAGGTAAAATCAAAGAAGCTAAAACTATTCTAGAATCTTTAATGGACGAACATAAAGGTGGGTTCTTTAAGGTTACTAAAAAAGTATCTGGATTTGTTAGTAAAGCAAACGCTAAGCTTTCTAAGATATGGAAGTCGGAAGCTGGCAACGTAAACATCCGTAAGAAGAAGTCGGAAGGTGCTACGGAAAATAAAAAGGACGATACAATATCTCTTTTATCTTATTACGCTACAGCTAATCCTGGAGTTGAGGCTGCAATCATGGAGGCTGCGTCGAATAAATTCCCTAGCCAGCAGTTATTAATCTTACGTGAGGTAATTGATAATCACGGACAGAATGTTGTTGGATACGCTATGGGAGCTGCGGTTCTAGCAAAGAATGATGCAAACCTTGCTGACACTATAATGCACGAATATGGTCACGTATACTTTGACATAATGAAGGATAACCCTTCGTTTATGAGGGGAGCGTCTAAGATTGTTGGATCTGATGTTTATAAAGATGTTAAGAAGTTATATGCTGAAGAGGTTCTTTACGTCTACAACGGTAACATAGTTAAGGGTGGAGAAATCTTTGACATAGTAGCATCGAATGTAGATATAACTACTGAGTTCGGTAAGCAAGTAAAAGAAACAGTTGAAGCTATGGCTACGGCTATCATGGCTGGTGATTTAGAAACTTACGGTTCTCTAAATGCAGGATTCATGTTGGACTTACAGAAGACTGGCGTGATAGAAATACTTCCTGATGCAGATCAGAAGCATATAATAGAAGAGGCATTCGTGTCTTCGTTGGCACCTAGGATTTCTACAAAACTAGATGTACTGTTTGAGAAGCCAGCAGAAGTAAGAGAATATAAGTCATTCCTTAAAAGAATTACAGGTAAGGTTGTAGATTTTGTAACCCCTGAAAGTGCTAAGAAGATTTTATCTGAAGTAGATAGGAGCTTTGAGGAGTTGTCTATGGATGAGATGTACAGCCGTATAGCTGATGATTTCGCTACTGGTAGTAATGGAGCTAATCTTAATGGTATTAAGAAAAGTAAATTACATCCAACAATAGCGTCATCTATATCTATTGCTTTAAATAAAATCCCTGAAGCGGACTTTAATAATATGTCAGCCAAAGAGGTTGCAAATCATATCATAGAGTTCGCTAAGAAGGATCAATTCTTTAATAAGAAAGGTGATAAACTTGATGTGTCAGCGGACGTTAGAGCTGAGGTTGAATTAAGAGTAGCTAAAGAAAAAGAGCGTAGAGCTGGTTTTAGTTTAGATATTACCTATAATGACAACGGTGTTGGTAGTATATATAAGGCTGCTAAAATGCAGAAGTCTAAATTAACTAAAGAAGAGCAGAACAAAGAAGCTCAAGATAGACTTGCCGAGTTAGATCAAATGGAGGGTGATGTAAATATCCTTTCCGATGATGTAGCTAGAATGAAGTCTATGGATAATTCTACAACTAAATTCCTTAGAGCTATACTGAAAATTGCAAACCCTAAAGGTAAGCGAGATGTTAAGTATGACAGAACTAACACTCAAGACTCAGCGGAAGCTAAGTTATGGGCAATGGCTAGGTCTGAAAGAAATGATACAGCAGGATTCATAAAGAGATTCAATAACTCTACAGATAAGAATATAGTTAAGATTAGAGAGATCATGAATGAGCACATGTCTAATACGGAAGTATTGGCAGCGCTTAGTGACATGCACAACAATTATAGAAATAAAAGTTTTGAACGCATAAGGCTTAATACTATTGGTAGTAATGGTCAGCTAATAGAGAGTATGGCTGTATCTAGTAGTGAATCTAAAGTTCAGGAGTCTATAACTAGAAGAGCTAACGAAGTATTCTACGAAAAGAAAAGCGATAACCCTGCTAGGAGAGATTTAGTTCGTCAAATACAGGCAGCTAAGAAATCCTTAGATGCAGGAAAGAAGCTATCTATGAGGGATGCTTTATCTATGGCAGTTCCTATTATGCACTTATCGGATCAAGGTTCGTACTTGGATTTATCTAAACTTACTGGAGCGAAAGTTAAGGTTGGTAATAAGATTTTAAATATTCAAGACTTCATGACTAAATTCGTTATGGATGCGAGTAGTTCTAAGAATGAAGTTTATCTTAAGAAAGGTCAGGTTCCTATAATGTTCATTCAGCCTTTAGTTAAGTCTATGGTTCCTGCCTCTAGAGGTAAGAACGCTATAAAGTCTGTTAGAGATGTTAGCGGTAAAAACTACTTAGCATTCAACATGAATAACAGCTTACTTAATAGTGTTGATTACTTGGTTGATTTAGCTAAAACACCTGAAGGTAGAGATAAGCTTAGACGTGATTATATAACAGAAAAGGAAGGAGAGAATCCTTCTGGAAATGTGTTCGTTAGAATGCTTATCGGTATGGGAGAGAATGGTCAAGCAGATCAAGCTCTTGATGTAGCTTTTGATGGTGGGATTATATCTCACAAGCCAGGCGGTAGATCTAAAGCTTCTAGATATACAGAGAAGACTAAAGATGATATTGTACAGTTTGACTTAGAGTCTTTTGCTGCTAACTGGGATTCAAGAAGTCCAGACGGAAGTATGTCTTATTACACGCAACCTATTGCAGTATTTGCAGATGGTAAGCGTAGATATTCTATATCAGCTCCAATGGCAACTACGGAGTCTAAAAAGCAAGACACAATTAACGCCTTACTTAACGACGGACTTCATGCTGGAGGAAAGACTTACGCTGACGGTAAAGAAATTGTTGATTGGTTAGCTAAAGATGGTACGGTAGATTTAAGTAAGCACAACGAGGCTATGAAGGCTTGGTTGGAGGCTAATCCAGATCTAGTTGAAAACAATCCTAGACTGGCTAAATTTGCTGTAGTTAAGGGTGGTATGGTAGAGGTGACTGCTGAAGGTATGAAGATGATTGAAGATTACAACTTCAACTACCTATCTAACTCGTTAATGGCTCAGTCATTACTTGTTGGTAAGCATGAGCAGGCTAAATCTAATTCTGATTACGTTAAGAGAGCTAAAGGTGCAATCGCAAGACATGATGGATCTCTTAGAGGTACTTCTATTGAGCCTTTAATAATTAAAGATATATACAGTAAGACTGGAAACGAAGAGACTGATGCTGGTTCGTTTATACTACCCGAAGATGTTAAATACATTGAGAGTCGTGTAGGCAAAAGAATGGGTAGAGGCTGGAAGTTCGTGTACTACGGAAGCGACAAGAGAGGTGTCGGAGCAAATAATAGTGCTGCTGGTAAAGCTGATTATTACTTAAAGACTAGCGTTCAGGTTCTTACTAAAGAATTCATAGGTGAATCTAAAGAACTTCAAGGTATAGCTGACAAGCTTAAAGCTAGAAGACAACATACTGCTGGTGGTGAAACACTTAATATGGCATTCTTTGAGTCGGCTGCTAAAAAAGCTCCATCAATCCACGGTGGCGGTAAGGGTATAGCTTGGGATGCTGATTTCGGTAAAGATTCTGAGGCTTGGACTGAGTTGGATAACAACTTCATGATGGGTAAAAAGATGATTGGTATTGATGGTGCTAACATGGGGATTCAACTTCCTATGGATCACTTCTATGAAGAGATTGGAACGCCAGTACAGCATCACGGTTCTATAAACAATGACCTGACAGAGGCGGATAAAATCGCAGTAGATGAGATTATTGTATTAGAGGCTGACATAATGGACGCAGCTCTTGAAGAGGCGACTAAGGATGTTACATCTAACGGTCTTAGTACACCTTCAGGAAGATTGAAGAGTAAGTCTTCTATAGTAAAGACTATGAGTAAGTCAGCTGTTACGGCTATAACGAATGGTCTAGCTAAGTTCAGACACTTATCCAATCCTAATATAAGCCAAAACCTTCCTTCAGTAGTGAAGATATACGCTAACCAGGTTAAGAGTTTGATCAAGAAGTCCGCTAAAGTAATAACTAGTGGTACTATAGCTATACAAGGTGTCTCCGTAGGTAAAGGTCTTAACGGATTTAAAACCAAAGACGGAGCAGATTATATAGGAGATAGATATATTGTTCAGGCTGACGGTACTATGATTAAGAGACCTCAGATACTTCCTGCTGAGGCTATTGTTCCTGCTGGTCTTGCTGGCAAGTACATGGCTAGAGTTGATCAGGAGTTCGGAACTATTGGCGAGGCTAAAGCTCACGCTGATTCTATGGTAACTAAAAATGCAGGATCTTCTAATATAGATAATGCTGGTATTAAGATTAAAGGCTTAGATAGAAAGTTCCCAAGCGAAAGAGCAGCTAAAGAGTTCTTATACGGAAGAATAGCTGTAATGCCTGGAGGTAAACTGGTTATACTAGGTGAGGAGTTTACAGGTTCTCGTGTACCGTCTCACGGTAATCAAGCTAGGGTTGTAATGGAGATTAAAGGTTTCCAAACTAAAGTTCTAGATGAGAATGGAAATAACAGAAATAACATTATACAAGTATCTTCTGAGGTAAACAACGTATTAGGTTCCGATCATGATGGGGATGTATTACACATGAACTTCAGATACGATAATCCTAAAAACCCTAGAGAGGTTAAGGTTAATCAATACATGGATAAGGTTATAACTCACTTCCAAAATGTTAATAAGTTTAAGCAATTGACTGCCGATTTAGGTGGGTTCGTTGCTGAAGTTGATGCTAGAATCGCTGCTGTTTCAGACGGTAAAACTGAAAGGTTTGATCAGAACTCGCCAATGGGTGCTGCTGAATTCTTCGAGGAGAATGTACAGGGTAGTTCTATGATTGGTTCTGTTGCTGCATTAAACAACGGTATGGCTTATCTTTCTAGGTATAACGTCGGTATAGGAATGACTACTGGTATAACTATAGATGGTGATACTATACATGAGTTCAATAACGACTTAACTAAAGAGGGTAAAGAAGCTTTATCTTTCCAGAACGCAATGTTACTGAATGTCGTATTGGATAATGCAAACAACCAACAAGCAACTGCTTTAGGTATAAACCCTTCTACCGTAGCTTCGATAGCTGTACTTACTAGAATGGGATTCAAAGCTAAAGCTTTAGATAAGATATTCACTTCTGATGCTGCAAAAGCTTACGCTAAGTTTAAAGGTAAAAAGTCTATTGGAAGTAATTCTAAATGGAGCTCTTTATCTGCTTCCGAGGCTGCTATTATAGATATGAGGCTTGCTCCTGACGCAAAAGGTGCTAGACTGTTGTTATCAAAAGCGAAGGTTGGGTTAAGAGTTACTACAGATCAAATAGGAAGTATTGAAGAATCTATAAACATACTAGCATTACTAGAGTCTACGGAAGGAATTTCTAAAGATGTATATGCTATAAATAAATTAGTAGGTCAACACAAGTCTTCTGGTATAGGATCTAATAATTCCGAAGTCCAGCTTGCAATGGAAGAGTCCGACAAGGTTCTTTCAGGAAGGTCTATACTTAGAGGTGAAGGATTAAATGAATTAGCTAAGAATCCGCTAATAAAATCATTCAAAGCTAGATCGAACAAGCTTGCATCTATATACCAATCTAATGACTTGACTGCTACACCTCACGCTGAAGCTACTCTAGATTTAATTATGAGTCTTACGGGTAATAAAAATATAGCACGTAGAGACGGTGATGAGCAATCTAAAGTAATTAAAGAATATTACTTAGGTATATTGACTAGTCACGTTCCTGCGTTTGCGAAAGCAAGCAAGTACATAGGAATGACGAACGAAAGAGTTCCTAAGTTGGCTGTATCTATTCTACACAAAAAGGTTGTGGCTCAAATGGAAGAGGTGATGCGTAAAGGTCACAATGACTTTATTGCTGCCGTTCAATTGGATGTTAGAGAAACATTCAAAGGAGTAGACCAATATTCAATATCTCCGAATAGAGAGTATATAAATGAGTATACTACAGATCAAGAATTGGATGCTATAAGTGAAGGGTTCGCTAACTTAAGTGAAGAGCTTAGGTCGGATATATTGAATTTAGACTTCCTGCTTAATGAAGGTGGAATGCACTCTAGTTCTATTCAGCCATTAATGGATTCAGATACTTTAGTTTCTATTAGTAAATCAATAGATTCTGTTCATCAAAACTTGATCAACGAAAACAGCGGAATGACTTCTGCGGTTGAGGTTGCAGACCACTTGATTTTATCTAATCCAGACATTGTGACTACAGGAATGTACATACACAAGAATGGATCTGTAGACGCTAGTAATGGTTCATTATCTAAAGCGCTTAAAGCTAAAAGAGTTGTTAGCTCTATTCAGCGTGACGGTATAATATCCAATAAACCTCACTTCATTAAGGTTATAAAAAATCTACCTAAAGGAGGTAAAGAGGTGCGTATGTTTAAGTACAAACCAATCCCTACTAAGCTGTACAAAGAACTTAGAGCGAAGCACAAGAACGATAATAGTTTCCTTGCTGCATTACAACTTGAAGGTGTGTATAGAGATATGGGTGAAACCACATCTCCTGACGGAGGAAAGAAAGAGAGCGCTGCTCTTCTTAATTACAAGAAAATGAAGAGAGCTGCTGAAGCTAATAACTCCTCTCCTTTAATTAATATGAAAAAACTGAAGTTCTCTAACACTAAAACTGGAGGAGAATCTGGTTTCAGTAATAGAGCTGAGGCTTTTAACTTTGATGAGTACATACAGGACAAAGGGCATCGAGCCCAATCAGTCGAAGACAGCCCCAAACTCAAGGAGGCTTTAGAAGAACTCTATAACAAGTATATTGCAAATTTTAATTTAGCCCAGGAGTTTGATAAGACTATCATTCAAACTGGGAAGATTAAAACTCTTTCTAAAGAACGCTTGATAGATTACGCTAGGTTATTCCAGAGACTGGATCCTAGTGCGGTTTCGTCTTCTCACAGAGCTGTTGTTCTTGAGATGGCACACAGAGCTGCCGACGAACAGAAAGCCTCTAGGAATGGAAAAGAATGGAAGGATACGGGAGACATCTCTTGGCTTCATTCATGGTTTGGTTCTAATAACATCCCTGGTCATAGACCTGAAATCCAAAGACTAGTTAGGTTAATGGAACAAGAGTATGATATTTTTATGGCGGAGAATGTTTCGTTCCAGAAAAAACTAGACAACCTTACTAAGGATTTAATCAGAGAGAGAATGCCTGTAGTTATGGGTATTGAAGGTACTGGTGAAGCTTTTGTTCAGGAAAAACATTGGACTGGTAGTCTTTCTGAAGAGAAAAATCAAGCCCTGTACGCTAACATGTACTCTAAAAAGGATGGAGAGTTAGTTCTAAAGAATAGAGCTGAGTTCTTGAAGTCTAAACCAGGGAAAGCAGAGAGAGCGTTCTACGAGTTCTTTGTTGAGACCACAAACAAGTACGGTAAGATTAGTGCTGAAAGCTTGGGCGAGCGATGGAAGACAGGATATATTCCTCACCTTCAGGTAGGACTTAAAGAGTCTATTCGTCAGAGAGGATTATTTGGATTGTACGACTATATGCTTCAAGGAACTGGAGATATAGATATGGTTAAGGTTAAAGGTATAAACCCAATGACTGGGAAGACGCAAACTAAATCTTTCCATGATTGGAAGTATTTGTATTACGAAGCTAAAGGCGTAAAGAATAAGAAATGGTATAAAGCCTTAACTGTAAAGCAATTTAAAGCAACAGCAGATCTTGACGTTATAAGACGAAGAGCAGAAGGGTTGGCTAAGACAGGGAAGCACGAGGATGGTTCTACAATATCTAGAAGTGAACAAGAGGTTCATGGAATGATGGGGACTAGCATGATGTCTAGGTTTGCTAAATCTAGAGGAGTTAAGTCTGCTATGTTCGGTTCTGCCGATCTTGGTAGGGCTTTATCTCAATACGTTAATACAACAATGTTCGTGTACGGTAATGAGAACTTTAAAGGGTTCAGAGAAATGCAACCTTTACTTGATGGAGTTATAAAACTAAATGAAACTAAAGGTAACACCAACGCTGTCAGGTACTTAGAGAATGTTTGGAAGAAAGGGTTCTACAATTTAGGAGAGTCTCAGACTGGATTAGGTAGACTTACAGATGGAGCTATACATAAGTTGGTTAAACTTACAAGGATTAGATTCTTATCGTTAAGTCTCTCTGGAGGTCTTGGTAATTTGGTTGTAGGTAAATACAATGAATACAGATCTAAGGGTGGAAGGCAAGTTATCGTCGGAGAGAAGAGGTACTGGACTGAGAGAAAGAAGTCTTGGGCTTTAATTAAAGGTAACTTAAATCCAGAATCTTTTGCTTATGACTTAATACAGGGTAATGACAGTAATGGTATAAACCAATTACTAATGTCTCCTTATATAATGTCAGAACACTACATTCAAGGAGCTGGTCTTGTAGGTCAATTCACTAAAGAAGAATGGGCAAGAATAGGTGCTGACGGCTCCGTTCCAGCAGACCTAAAAGAGCGAGTTGATTTGTACGTTGAAAACGTAGTAAGACAACAAGGTTACGGTTACTCTAGGGTTGATCAGATTGGTATTGCTACTTACTCTTGGGGTAAGGCTATAATGCAATTCAAGAAGTGGATGCCTACCGCTTTAGCTGAAAGATTCCAACAAGAAACTATAGATAGGTTCGGTGAAATGAGAACTGGTAGTAATATGGAAGCATTCAAACTTGGAGCTGAGTTAACTAGAGATGTTATGGCTGGAGATATTAGCATGGAGAAATTCATGGAAAAATACAGGGTATTGCCTGAACATAAAAAAGAAGCAATCAAAACCTTCTATAGAGGTATGAGCGTCGTTAGTGGTTTGACTATGTTATCAATGTTATTCGGTGAATCGGATGATGATGAGGCTATTGCATTCTGTAAGTGGGCTGACTCTTCTGTTGATGATATAATGTTTATGACTGATCCTAGAAGGATGAAACACATGTTAGAGCCTGCGTCTTGGCAGATAGTTGAGTCTGGTACAACAATGATTGCTGGAGCTGCGACACTTGATAAAGATCAATTCAAAGGTGGATTGGCGGGTATTAGCTGGACTGCTTCTCAAGTATTAAATACTAGCGAGACAGCCGTTAAGAGTATAGAAAATTAAATGTATATTTGTGTAAATTAAACTAAGATGGCGAACACCCTAAATACTGACATTGCAAAAGAACTTAACATAACAGCTAGGAGGAATGACACCTTCCAGATGCTATTGGAGGTTAGGGATTCTAACGATACTTTAATAAACTTCTCAGACGTAAACGATTTAAGTTTACCTGTCTACCAATCTAAGATGACTATATCGAATACTGGTGGTGATAGAATATTAAGTATCTATAGCGATAAATGGAGAAACTCTAGCGAAGGTGTTGTTGCTTCAAACCCTGACGGTGATGGATCAAACTATACCCTACCTTCTGACGTACCACCCTCACCAACAACTGAAGGTCATTACACTGGAGGAACTGGAGTAGGTTCGGCTATTCACTTAGCGGCACAAACGACAAGTGGGAAGGTGACTATAAACGTACCTTATACTTACGTAGACTTTCAGGCAGGAACATATAATTACGACTTTCAAATAAGAAAGCAAACCTCTGCTGCTGGAGCTGTGGAATACACTACATGGCTTTACGGAACATTCACTCTTAGGTCTGACATCACTAAAGTAGGATAATGGCGCACGAGGTAACCATACAAGTATCTGAAGCTACAGAAACCTTAAAGATTGGGTACTACCCAGAAGGTCTTGCGGTTATACCTGAGATTGGGGCTACTATAAATGTTGAGACAGAGCCAAATACTAAGTCTATAAACATAGATAACGCCACTATATACAACATAAATAATGCTATAGGTAATCAAAACCTTAGCTTTGATACTTCCAACGCTTTAAGCGTAACGTTAGGTACTATACTGTCTACGCCCCTACTTCAGGAATTAGATGCTTTTAAGTATAATTTCAGTAACTTTACGCTAAATAATGCTGAAGGTTATTTTAATGTAGGTGATATTGTTTATTTTACTGTAGATAATTCTGAGTCTGCCAATGATTACGGAACAAAATTACTTAAGGCTAGTACATTATCCACGTCTCTAGGTGCTTACAATAACTTGATGATATTTTTAAGTTACGACAATGGCTCTCTGACTTTAATACATAAAGGTTACTTTGATTACGAGCCTGACGATGCAAATATTAGTGGATGGAGTCCAGGAAGAACATTGTACTTGGATGGTAACAATAGATTAAGCACAATACCTACAACCACACCCTCATCGTGGGTTAGGTCTTTAGGTTTTTGCGTACCAAACACATTAGGAAAGTATAGAGTCTGGTTTGAGGCAGACAGTACATATTTAAAATTAGCATAATTAAAAAAGAAATAAAATGGCAAAGTATCCTTTAATAAGTGGTCACACAAACATAAGTGGAGACGCTGCGACTAGCTTAAATTTAAGAACAGAAGTAGGAGATAGTTGGTTTGATGTCTACAAGTACATGAATCCAGGAGCTAACGACAACGCTCAGAGAGCTAGTATTGTTGTTATAATAAAAAATGCTGCAATAGCGGGTTCTGGAACTGAGTTAGGTATAAGAAGGATTGCCGTACGTAGGAATGGTAGTGAAGTGTCGTACCCTGTATTCGCAACTATGACTTCGAGTTTGGTTCCTACTGGCGCTAACATAAACACACCTGTTGAAGGATGGAATCTAGGTCCGAGGACTGCAATATCAAACCTTCCCTTTATAGGGGCTCCTAATGATTTTGTTACTGGAGACAACAATAAGGTAGTAAGTGCTATTAGTAATTTAGACACCGACACGCATGCTTCTGGTGCGACTGGTTTCATACAGGTTCCAACTGAAGGTAATATACTGTCGAGCACTTTAACGAGTAGTTTAAGTTCTGGTACTAGTGGTAAGGTTATCCCAGTATACAACCCTACGTATTTAACGTCTCAAGCGGCTCCGTTTGATGGAACTGTATTTGATAACGGTATACCTGACAACTCTTACGCTGCGTTTATATTAGCCTACCAACCCACGGAAGCTCTTCCTCTTGATAGTAGTTATGATCTTATATTTGAAACTACCGCAGGTAACATAAAGCTAGACTTAAACGTTCAAGCGTTTAACGAGATAATCATGTCTGGAACTGTAGGATCTATAAGTGGTGATACATTTACGCCTTCAGGGACTATTGTTAATGACAGGACTAATTGGCTTCTTGGAGCAAATAATAATGGGTGTTACCCCTCAACAAAGACTGCTGCGCAACTTCAAACTCAAGTAGGTGATAATGTCGTTCTTAGAGTCGAAGATGGATCATCACTTCTTGGTGGTGCATGGAAGTGGACGAATAGCTACAATGAGACTGGAACGTACAGTCCAGAACCAGATAATGGACCTATGTCTCCAACGTCTGATTCTTGGAACGCCGACAGTGGCGCTCTTTCTGGGCTTTTAGCTAGTGAGGTTACTTGGGCGAAAGTTACTGGAGCAGAGAATATGGATGGAGAGATTCTTTCGGGAGCTTCAGGTGGTGCGTTATCTAGTCAAGCATACAATACATTGGCTATATATAAAAACTTTACATTCGAAGGTTCGGTAGGATACCATACGGGAACAAAAGACATTTCAGGTTTAACTCAGAATAATGCAAACTACCTTAAAAACACTTTTTTCCTTTTCAGGTCTTTACACGTCCAGTATGACGCAGAAGATTACGATGCTAACGCTTACGGGAATGAATGGTATTCTTTCGGTTTCTCTTATGGGGTATATGCTAGAGTTACCACTACGACTTCAATGCCTAGTATTGGTGCTGCATTAAATATAACTACGCCTGGTTCGGGAACTATATCCCCAAGAACTCACGCATCGACGACTACTGGATCTAACTACTTCCTTCAGAACGGAGGAGAGATTCCTGTAATTAAAGATATTAGGTGGAACAATTGGAGTAACCAAAATAGTACGGCATACAACGGTAAAATAAGTTCATTCAACTGGCAAGACAATATCGCCAATGCGGGCGGGAATGCTGGATCTACATACTTCCGATTAAAGTCTGACTTTGGTCCGAGTAGAGTTCCAAAATACACTGGAACAGTATCTAACAGTGTAACTACAGAGCCTGCGTCGTTTTCAGACTTCGATACAATAGCTGATACTACCGACAGATACTTTAAGTGGTCTTTAAAAGCTGTGCTTAATGCTCAAGCTTTATATGGAGATATAGAGACTTCTCGGTTTTTCGATAAAGATCCAGCGTTTGAACTCCCTTATGGATTCCATCCTATATCTTACTATTCTGACTCTTCAGATAAGATATGGAATAACGCAGAAGACGCTGACTACCCAGGACTTTTAGGTGGTAATTTATATTTCAACCTTATAGTAGGCCCTAGGTTATCATACTTATCGTTTATACCAAAAGACAACGCTACCACTACTGATTCTGGTGGAGGATCTGTATTAGCTGGCAACAACGCAGCGTTTGGAGAAGATTTTGATTGCGACATAACAGCTCAATCAGTTACTCAGTGGAGGAATTTAGACGGATCTGCATTCAACAACACACCTATAGCAACCACTACTGTAATAGGTGGGGATGCTTCTCAGTCTCCAGCCAATTCAGCAACACCAAAAGTTAAGTTTTCTGGTATGGATGGTGCGGTAATCAAGAAAGGTACGACATCAACAGATGTAGATTTTGATCACTTCACAAATACTATAAGTAGCTCTTGGAGTTCAGGAGGTACTACTACTCAGGTTAATTCAAACCATAGAGGTTTAATTGATAGTGCTGGTAACGCAATCCCTAAATTCAAACCTTCAATGGAGATAATGGATTTAGGTATAGCTCAATTAAGTGTTGTCGATGGTAATTACTATGCTTACGGATCATTTAGGTTATGGAATAATGGAGATGATGTTGTATATATTCATAGTTTAAATACCTACAACGCTGATATAATTGAAATTCAAACCACTCTTGGTAGTAATGATGTAAATGGGTTAGCTAACGCTGGATACAAACCAAACGCCAGCACATCTCAAGACGCTCAAATGTTTATTTCGAGTGGTCGTGATGCGAGTAATGCTTGGAACTTTAGTGGGGCTACAGCTACGTATGGAGGTTTATACACATCGAAGAAGTATCACCACGGATCTGAACACTCAGACTTTACTAGTGGAGGTCTTCATAAAATGAAAGAATTTTACAGAGGTGGAGGTAACGCTTCAAGGTATGTAAGTCCGCAAAGGAAGTACACAGATTTAGCTGACGGATCTCCTTCGTACACTCAATTTACAGGAGATGACGCTGGAGGATTCACGGTTCCTGATTGGGCTAAAATTGGTGGCGGAGATTCTGGTGGAGTCTCTATATTTAAGGGAACTCAAGAATATGAAGGATCAGCTGGTACCAGTCAAGCGAATGGTAACAACCCTTGGGGAGATTCTTTATTCCATGTGTGCATTAAAGTAGATCCAGCAGGAGACTTAAATGACTTTGGAGTGTACAGAAAGAAGCTTGAAATTATATCATACACAGATGATTGGTCTAACAGGAAGGAAACTGCTAGTGGATCTGCTTCGACAGGAATACTAGATTCTTCTCAGGTAGAATTAAATGTAAGTAACATTATATTTAAAGCCACTATAGCCGCTTCGCCTATACTTAAAATAGAAGATCCTGATGGATATGAATTCCCTGGAAATACAACAGTAAACTTAGGTTCACTTAATGTAGGATAGTATGCCTGGTATTATATATGACGTAAATGGACTTGATTGGGGTTTAGGCATGGATGTTTCTGGAAAGAAGATGCAGCTTATTGTAAAAAATATAAACCCATTGTTAGAGGCTAGAATAGTTAAAGGTTACATTTTAAATAATGTTCCTTTTAACTCTAGCGTTGTGCAAGCTCCTTTTACTGGGGTTGAATTAGCTATTATGTGTCTTCCTGCTAGTCAGGATTACTCTAATACTCACAACCATTATTCTTTCACGTACAATATACCATACCCAAATACTAGTGTAAACGGAATCTTATTAAATTCTTTTAATCAGTACAACCTTAACCATAGGTTTTTAAGAAACTTCACCCTCAGACCTTTCAGTTCGTCTGGGGATAGTTTTGTTTTCGATGTGTTTTTCTTTCCTATGGTAAGTAGAGCCTACGAAGCAACCCTTGTAATTGAATACGAGGTAAATGGTGCTGCATATAACTTTAAGCATAAATTAATGTTTGAAGGTCTTAGGTATGGTAATATATCAGAAATGGATCACACGGATTATAGCCTTGTTTTTGAGGTAGATTTTGCTGGATCTGATGGTATACTAATGATGAACTAAAAACAAACTATGTCTGCTATATTTCAAATACAAGATCTAGATGGTAGTCTCATTACGGATAATGCTCCAGGTGATGGTTACGACGGATCAATACTATTCCCTGAGATTAACCTATCCCAGGACGAGTCTAGTCTTGTTGATACTCAAGTAATCAATCTTGTTGGTGGGTGGAATATGATTTCCACTTATCTAGATGTAGACGCTCAGATAGGTAGCTTTGCTTCTGGAAAAGATATAGCTGACATTATAACTGCTGGTCTTTCTGAGGGGTGTAGTGCTATTATAGTTAAAGACTATCTAGGTTCTGCTTGGTTGCCTGAGTGGGATTTTAATGGTATAGGAGGAATGGTTAATGGTCAAGGCTACCAAATGAAGGTTAGTGGATCTTACAACGACTCACATACACTAACGCTCACGGGAAACCCTATTGAAACGGTAGGAATTTCTAATGGAGGAATGGAGCTTGTTCAATTCGGAACCATGGCTAACTATGTTCAAGGTTGGAGCGTAATTGGAGTGCCTATAAATACAGGACCTCAAGGCTTGGCTGTTGATGTTGTCTTTAGTGATTTAGTGAGTCAGGGAAAGGTTATTATCATAAAGGATAATCTCGGATCCGCATTCCTTCCTAATTGGAATTTTAATGGGATCGGTCAGTTGTATTCAGGTCAGGCTTATCAGATGAAAACAACAGAAGCTTGCTCTTTAATGTTCTCTGGATCTTACGGAGTTGATATTGGAGGACACTAATGTCTAGGCGTGTAAGAATTAAGGGTAGGTTTGGTATTGGTGGATTAAGTTCTAACCAAGTAAAGGCTAGTAGGGTTAAGTCAAAAGTAAAGGTGTTAGATGAGTCTGATGTTGTTGGGGGAACAATTCAAAACACCAGCAATAGCTTCAACTTAAACGTTAACTTAGAGATAATAAATAACTTCATACAAGCCTTGGAGGAGCCTAAAATATTGACTCACTACACTCAGTCATTAATTAGCGAAGTAATTTCAGGTAAGTATGGTGTCGAATTCTCTTCTTTTGTTAAGTCCTTTATATCAACACATAATGGCTATCAATTATTTGTATCATTTATAAACTCAACGAGCAGTATTCCTGGAGGATTTTCTAATGAGACAGAGAAGCCTATCCCCGATGCGCATGACCTTCTTTTATCCTCTTCTGTTTTCACTCTAGACTCAACTGAATTAACTCTACATTCAGGTGATATTATTATACCTAAAAATGAAGGGCTAGAGCTTGCAAGGAGGGAGTATGAGGAATCATTAATATCTGCCACCAGTAAATACCTTTACCATTTAAGAATTAAAGATTCTCTTAAGAATACTTGGGGTTTCAGCGTGAAATTTAGAGCCTTAGAGGTTCTATATAAGCCTTTTGTTATTGACAGCTCTATAAACGATACTCTCACAGCGAATAAAGATGGATTCTCTATAAATGAAACTTTTTTTATATGGCTAGTAGATGAGTCAACGTCTGAAGAGTACTTATGCGACTATACGGCTGACCAAACTACTGTACTAGATAAAGGAATTGTAAATTTACAATCTCTAACATTGAAGATATTAAAGACAATATGAAACTAATAACTAAAATTATTAAACTAACTTTGTATCGTAAGAGCATAAAGGCTACCATTATAAGTAAGAAGCCTGTGGTTGTTACCATACATAAAACATAAAGAGATGACTAAATTATCTGTTGATATAGCAAAGAAGTACGACTTAACAGCCAGAAGAAAGGATTCTTTTTACTTAAAGATAGCCTTATCTAACGACGATGGAACTGTATATAATATAACCAACTCTGCTAATTCAGCTTATAGAGCTGATTTTAATATATACAACAGCAACGATGAGTTAATTCTAGCATTCACTTCTGAGACAAGTGCTCAACTACCCTTAATAGTAAATTCTATTGCAGTAACAAAAGAGACTGCCACGCTAGTTATAAGCACAACAGCTAATAATATGGGTATATACACGGGGACTTATAAGTATAAACTTGTAGTAAGTGATGCTACCGACAATGAAACAAATACTGTAATGATTGGTAAGTTTAAAGTTGTAGACATATAATGGCTAACACTACGGTAGACATAACACTTGCATCGAAATCAGATCCAACCATAAACATAACAACCATAGATGGTGGTGTTGTTTCTGGATCAGCACCTCTTGCTTCGTTAATATCCTACATAGCTACAGGACCTGTAGGCCCTACGGGTTCTAATGGAATACAAGGAGCCCCAGGAACGTCTATTATAGGAAACAACTCTATTGGTTTTCAGCACATAATTAACGATTCCATTACTGGAGCTAAGATAGCTCACTACACTATAACGGACATAAATATAGCTTCAGGAGCTATTACTGCTGATAAATTAGAAGGCGGAACTATAACTTCCGATAAAATTAAAGATGGTGCTATAACGGCATCAAAGATTGCAGAGGGAGCTATAACAGAACAACTTATTGGTGTGTTTGCTGATGATGCTATTACTGAGGCTAAAATAAAATACTTAAGCTTAGGTCCTTCTGTTATAAGTTCTCAAGCTATCTTAACTTCTAAGATTAAAGATAGGAATGTAACTGGAGCTAAGATAGAATCTAACGCAGACTTAGATGGAGAGGTTAAGGTTAATAACTTAAAACTTAAAGGTTCTTCTCCTGCTGTTATTACGGGGCCTGATGCCTTTCCTTTACAGTTAAAAACAAACGCCACACTAGATATTCTAGATACTTCAGGGGTAACTAAAGTTTCCATAGATCAAAGTGGTAATTTAACTATTGAAGGTACTGTTGACGGAAGAGATATTGCTGTTGACGGAGCTAAGCTTGACACTATATCAGCTAATGATGCTATAGATTGGACTGCAGACCAGGGATCTACAAACATACATTCAGGTAATTACACTGATACAGACACTGTATACACGCACCCTACCAACCACGCTATCTCAGTTACGACTGGACTACAAACTGCGCTCGACTCTAAAGTAGATGACGGTCAAGTACTTACGGATGTACCTTCAGGTGCATTATTTACAGACACAGACACTGTATATACCCACCCTGCAAATCATGCAATTTCTGTTACGACAGGACTTCAGACAGCATTGGATGGGAAAGTAGACGATAGCCAAGTCCTTACCGATGTTCCTAGTGGAGCTCTCTTTACGGACACAGATACAGTGTATACTCATCCCGCTAATCACGCTATATCTGTAACCACTGGATTACAAACTGCATTAGATGGTAAGGTTGACGACAGTCAGGTTCTTACAGACGTGCCTAGTGGTGCTTTATTCACCGATACAGACACTATATACTCTCACCCAGCTAATCATGCCATTTCTGTAACTACAGGACTACAATCAGCTCTAGACGGAAAGGTGGATGATGGACAAGTATTAACAGATGTGCCTTCGGGAGCTTTGTTTACTGATACGAATACCGTATATAACGATACAACTATACAAGCAGAGGTTGATTTAAATACAGCCAAAA
>Ga0308003_1000086_pt1 | contig 44418 bp, 23 predicted proteins | sample Neamet36_FD_203159 | JGI IMG/M metagenome (GOLD analysis project Ga0308003, IMG submission 203159) | Marine microbial communities from water near the shore, Antarctic Ocean - #36 | ecosystem: Environmental > Aquatic > Marine > Unclassified | place: Southern Ocean | collected 2014-06-06
CCTCCAATAGCGTGGGGCACAAGTTTGTGAGTAATTTTAATTTGCAGCACATGCTTACAAATACAGTGTCGCTAGGCTTAACCAACAGCTTGCAATACTCGGTAGAAAAGGACATTAGCACCTTAGAGCAGTTCTCTATTGGTGGTTTAGGATCCGTACGGAGCTATGGCTCGTCAAGCCATGCCGGAAGCTCAGGTACCTACTTTGGTGCGCAGCTGGAAACACCTTTAGGCGCTATGCTGGATCTTAAGCCTGGCAACCTCATCGCGAATGTTCAAGCATACACATTTTACGACTGGGCCGTTGCTGTGCCCTTCCGTGCGGGTGCGCAGAAGCGCCTTAAAGAAGATTATTTTAGCGGCTACGGCTTTGGCCTTAAGCTACTGGTGCCTGACAAGGGTGTAGGCTTTGATATTTTTGTAGGAAAGCCAGATAACGCGTCTATGCATTCCGACGTTATAGAAAAAGATAAACCATTAGTATTGGGCCAATTAAAAGCGTCCTTTTAAGTAGGAGTTAGACCGAGTGAGTGAGCACCAGCAAGACAATAACAGTATACCTGTTGAAGAGCAGCAGGAAGTACAGCATGTAGAGCAGGTAGTAGAATCTGTGCTAAAGCAGGAAGAACCAGTAAAGTCTAAACGGGCTTTGCTGGGATTAGTCGGTCGCGTGGCAGGGTGTAACGCTACATTTTGGGCCGTGTTGGTTTGGTGCCTATTTTCTGTGCCTTTTGTGGGGTACATGGGTTGGAGCTATTTGCAAGAGCAAGTGTATCAAGCCGGTGTTCAAGACGGCGCCGTGAATGCCTCTAATACCATTTATAAAGACATTATTGCTAAAGCTGCTAATGAACAATGTAATACTATTTTTGTAAAGCATGAAAATCAGCGTGTGGATTTAGTTAACGTACGTTGTTTAGAAATTGTGCAGCAAGAGCAAGCTGTTCAAGGTTCAGAACAGCAAGAGCAAGCTGTTCAAGGTTCAGAACAGCAGTAGTAAGGTTGCGCCGCTTAGTATCACTGAGCGGTCAATTAGCCTTAGTGTAATAATAAAGTAGCACATTGAGTTGAGGTCATTAGTGACGAATTCTGACGATGTTAAACAGTTTAGTGTAAGAGCAACCGCGCTAGTTACGGCATGGTTGTTCTTTGTGGGCCAAGTTCAGGCTCAGGGCCAGTCGATCCCACAAATTGTGCCAGACGGCCAAACCCTCACTAACTTACAAATCAATGGTGCTACTACCGATATAACCACCCAAACCTTAATGGGTGGTAACGGTATTAACTCATTCAATAAATTTGACGTTTACTCAGGTAATACGGTGAATTTACATGTGCCTAATCAGGCTAATAACTTGCTTAACTTGGTGCACCAAAATCGTAGTCAAATAGACGGCATTTTAAACGGCTATAAAAACGGCGCTATTGGCGGTAATGTATTTTTCTTAAACCCTCACGGTTTGGTGGTGGGTGCTACTGGCGTCATTAACGCTAATCAAGTACATTTAATGGCCCCCAATGCCAGTGATATGCAAGCTATGCTGCAAGGCACGGCAAGTCAGCGGTTGACGGCTATGCAAGCCATTCAGGAAGGACGTGTGCCGGTTTCTTCCAGTGGGTTAATTACTATACAAGGGCAGGTTAATGCCTTAGATAAGGCTAATATCCAAGGCCAAAGCGTTAATTTGAGCGGTTCGGTAAACGCCGGCCAAGCCGGTGCAGTTAATTTAGCCAGCGCGGTGAACATGGGTGCAGTGCAAGCGGCTCAGGTGTTACACGTGTCTAGTAATGGTGACGTATTTATTGGAGCGGCGCAAAACATTGATGTAAGTGGTCATGTAAATGTAGATGCCGTGACACAAAATGCTAATGCCGGCCGTGCCATCGTTATGGCCCAAGACACCTCTACTTTGCATGCTCAAGGGCAGTTATCGGCCAATGCGATAGGTGGCAATGCTGGTTTTGTTGAGTTTAGTGCCAAAGATACGGTGATTTTGGCGGGCGGTTCCTTGTCTGCTGCTTCCATAACTGGAACCGATGGTGAGGTCTTAATTGACCCAGAAAACATTGTTCTAGCCGCCCATTTATTACGTGGCTCTGGAGTTTCAACGCCAGGCGGAGCAACTTGGAATGCGGGTAGTTTAACCCTGCAGGCCACTTCTTCTATCACCGTTAACGCTAATCAAGTGGTGTCTTCTCGTCAGGTGGCTAGTCCTACATCTGTTTCGAGCCACCAAGCAGATGCGTCCACTGGGAACTCTGGCGATTTAATTATTCAAGCACCCAGTATTTCGATGTTGTCCGGCAGTGCGTTATTGGCCCATGCAAGCGGTGATCACACCGCAGGTGACGTAACCTTAACAGCCACCAGTAATGGTGCCTCGAGTATTAGTCTAGCTGGGGCTATCATCAAAGGCGCTAATGTTGTTTTAAATGCCACGGGCACTACAGAGGGTGCCTTTATTGCACTTAACCCACTAGCGACAGCATCGGCTAGTATAAATGTTAGCAATAGTTCGGCTATTACTGCTACGGGTAATGTAGACATCACTGCCACTGCGCTCCAGGCCAAACCTATATTTAGCGGTATTATCGTTCAACTAGACGCCCGTACTGCAAGAGCGGATGTAGATCTTGTGAGTTCTAGTATTACTGGCGCAGGTAATATAAACCTTAATGCCAATGCCGATGTATTTACAGACTTAAGCCCAGACGGTTTTACGGGCCTAGAAAATGACCTAACTAATTTAGCAGCTAGTAGTTTGTCGCCAGTGAGTATAGGCGTTGCCGTAACCACATCGTACGCCACTATGGATTTAAGTGGCAGTGCCGCCATCACCAGTACCGGTGGTAGCGTAGTGGTGGCGTCTAAAGCTCAAACCGATTCAAGTGTCGCGGCAGAATCTACTGCTACAGGCGGAGCGATTACTACCGCAATTTCCATAATCACCAACACTGCCGCTACTCAACTGGCCGGCACCAGTAACATTAGTGCAACAGGCACGGTAGATGTCACTTCTAAAGGTAAGGCGCAGGTAGACTCCATTGCCGACTCAGCAGTGGTCAGTGCTCAAGGCTCAGGCGGTTCCGTGGCCGTGGCCGTAACGTCGTTAAACAACAGCATTACTACTTTGGTTAAGGACGCTGCTCAAATTAGTGCCAGCAGTGCCACTAATATTCATGCAGACGCCATTAATACGATTAACACCGCCGCCCGTGCAGGTGTAGGTTCTGCGGTTAATAACGCTGGTAATGTGCTCGACGAACAAATGGGCAGTGCTGGTATTGACGCCGACACCCGAGCTAATCTAAAAACTGGTTTTGAAGGTTCCATGAATAAAATCATGGATAAAATGGACAACACCTCAGGCGGCGGTTCGTCGGTACAAATGGCCGGTGGTTTGAGCTTTGCCAATATTATTAACGTAACTAAAGCCGAAGTAACTGCCACTGTGCCTGCTACGGATAGTGTGGCTCCCGTTATTACCTCTACTGGCTTAGCCAGTGTGCAGGCGCGCGCAGTAACACAAGCCAACAGCATGGGTAGCGGTAAAACCAAAAAGGCAACCTATGGTGGTGGTGCTGGTGTAGGCTTTATGAATGGCAGTAATACGGTTAACGCTCGGATTCAGGGTGCCGTAGCGCAACATGTCAACATTAATAGTAACGGCCTTTCAGTGAAGGCCCTTACACAAAGTTATGACACATCCGTAGTTGCAACCCACATGAATAAGTTTGGTGCCCAAGCTTATGCTGGCCAACAGGCTAGTGGCGAGAACGGTATTGGTTTGGCTGGCGCAGTGGCTATCGGTATATTAGAAACTAATAACGTGGTTGCCGAAATAGCAGCAGACACCACCATTAATGCAAACGATGGAGACGTTGCCGTTGAAGCAACCAACCATACTGAAAATAAGGTAGAGGCCGATGGCCGTCCTCGTAAGAAAAATGCCGTAGATGCTATGTTTAGCCTCTATAACAGCCTCGATGAAGATGGCAGCGCCGGTGGCGGCAAAGCTAAATTAGGTATAGGTGCCTCTATTGCAGTGGCCACATCGCAAAACTTGGCCCATGCAAAAATCGATGGTGACACTCTAATTACTAATATTGATGACCTTACGGTAGATGCTAATCAGTCCGGAGCCACAGAGGCAGAGGCCAACTCAGCAGGCTCCGGCGGCATTGCCATTGTGCCTATTGCTGCTGTCACGGTAGCGCGAGATACCGCTACGGCAGAATTACTTACCTCAAGTAATGGTTTAACGACGGGTGGCATTACAAGGGTTCAAGCCTTGCAAGATGTAAGCAGTAAAGCTGTTGGTTCAGGTACTGCAGGTAATGATTCTGCCAACGCAGATGTGGGTATTGGTTTGTCTGTCGCAGTTAACGTGGCTTTGACCACGGCAACCGCAACCGTAGACCGAAATGTAGCTGCAACGGGCGATGTAACCATTAAAGCCTCAAGTCAGCGAGCCTCTTCAGCAGGTGCTACCGCTTCAGTAAACTCAGCTTCTGGTGACTACGACACAGACCGAGAAGAAGGTTCTAAGGCCGACGTGACTACATCCATTGGTAAGCTAGTAGGCTTGGGTAATAGCATGTCTGGGGAATCTACAGACGCCTCGGCGGTACAAGACAAAGCCTCTACAGACAAAGACGGCAACTCTGGCAGCTCTGATGAAACCAGTCTTTCGTTAGCGGCGGCATTAGGTATTAACTACGTAGAAAATACTACGGCGGCCACTGTATCGGCTAATCGCACAATTTCTGGTGCCAACATTGTGGTGCAGTCAGAAAACAATACCGACGCCGAAGCCCTTGCAGACGGTTCTGCAGGCTCTGGTGCTAGTGACTACAACATTGCAGGCGCTATTGGTTTAAATATTGTCACTCTCAATAACACAGCTACATTGTCTACTGGCGCGAGCTTAAGCGGTGTAAATGTCACTGTACGGGCCAAAACCCGCGACACTAAGGATATTCTTGATGACGACGGCAATGATACGGGTGAAAACGATACTCAAAACGTACTGAAAGCCGAAGCCCAAGCTGGTGCTGGGGTAGGTAACTTTTCCTTGGCGGGAGCAGCCGCCATTAACGTTATTTTAGCCAACAATAACAAAGCATTGCTTCAAGGTACCAGTACTACAAATGCTACAGGTAATGTGGTGGTTAATGCCAATGCCAATACACTATACCGCACCTTTGGTTCAGGTAAAGTGGGCGACGAAAGGCCCACTATTGGCAGTTTAAAAGACTCTTTCTCTAGTTTTGACGACTTAGTGGTTCGTGTAGGTAAAACCGCAGATGCTATAAAGGGTCATATCGATACGGCTAAATCTAACCAAGCAGCAGCGCCCGATGCAGGCGACAATCCAGATGAAGAAGGTGACTCTGGCAGCGGCACAGGAATCGGCGCTTCCTTCTCCATTAACGTTATTACCAGTGAAAAAACCCAAGCCGAAATTGAAGACGGTGCAATATTCTCGGTGGGAGGCACTTTAGGCGTAGAAGCAAGCGGTGAATCGACCCTAGAAACACAGTCCGAAGCGGGCGCAGCACCAACCGGCGACCCTACCTTTGGCGAAGAGCAACAAGTTCAAAAGAATGCACTCGACGCGGCTGTAGCCGTGGGTGTATTGGTGGATAAAGACGTCATTGCACGTATAGGCACAGGTTCTACCAGCACCGTAGGTGGCAATATTAGCGTGAGTGGTGTCGACGTAACCAATACCTTGGTGACTACAGATGGAAAGTCTGTAGGTGATAAAGCCGCCGTAGGTGCTGCGGTTTCTGTGTCTGTTGTGATCGATGATGTAACGGCCCATGTCGCGCGTAGTTTAACGTCTACCACGGGCACTATAGGTGTGGTTACTGATGCAGACTCTACCGACGTGGTTAAAGCAGACGCCATGGCACGTGGCGCAGTGGTTGAGCGCTGGCAGAATAAATTTAACGCTAAAGCGGGTCAAAGTTTCACAGAAAACGACATTCTTACGGGTGGTTTCAAGAGCGGCGACAACACAGAATCTGGTCCCACTAGTTCTAAGGCATTGTCCGGTGATTTTTCCGGAGGCACCGGTGCAACCACAAAGAGCGTGAGTAAGACCGGCGGTGATGATGCTAGCAAGAGCCAGTCTATTAACATAGCGGCGGCTGTAAGCGTTAACGTGGTAGATCACGACAGCTCGGCCTCTTTAGCCGACGGTATTACCCTTATCTCTGCAGGTGACGTTACGGTTAGCGCTACCAATGACCTTAACTACCAAACCCGCGGTTCTGGCCTCACTGTATTCTCAGACACGGGTATTGGTGTGGGCGTGGCCATCTTGGTGACTAACAACAGTACTACGGCAGATACGGGCAATAATACGCAAATTCTTGATTCTGGGTCGGCAAACAATTTATCGGTAACTACAAGTACCAGTAAAAACCAAGCCAGTGGTTATAGCAATAAACTGGCTGCAGAAGCTATGGCGGGTGCAGGTGCCGGTAAATTAGGTGTGGCTGGCGCTTTGGCAGTGGTTGTGTCAAATGACCGGGTTAAGGCTCGTATTGGCACCAATAACACCATTGGTTCAGTGGGGAATAGCTTTGCCAATGTGAATGTCACCAGCACTAAAATTAATAAATTTGCCACCCGAGCGTGGGCCGCGGCAATAGTGTCTGACGCAACATGTTCAGACCCAGGTAACTGTGAAAGTGATGGCTCTAAAAATGCCATTGGTGCGGCCTTCTCGGTGATCGTTACCAATGATGATAACGAAGCCATTATAGACGAACAAACCACCGTGGATTCCACGGGGAATGTAGTTGTGAAGGCCAAAGACCTACGTCCAAGCGAAGTGAGTCGTTTTGCTCTAACTGGTGATGAGCTAGACCAAGGCGATATGGGCTTTACCAGCATTAATTATACGGCAGATCTACAAAACAGTAGTTTTTACACCGAGGCCATTGGTGGTGCAGCGGCACAGGGTGGTAATGCCATTGCGGGTTCATTTGCTATTACTATTGCCAATGATGAAACCTACGCCAAAGTAGGTGAAGGTGTAGCAATTACCGCGGGTAGCTTTACTGCAGAAGCGATTAATAATAACGATGTGCGTTCTTTGTCTGGCGCGGTCGCTTTAGCAGAGAAAACGGGTGTTGGTATTTCCCTTACGGGCACCGTATTACGCACTAAGGTGTTTGCTGTTGTAGGTGATATTGGCACCGCAGACGGCAGTTATAGTGATACCTCTATTATTACCAGTACTGGTGACATTACTGTTAAAGCGGAAGCTAGCCAAAAATCTACGGCCATGATTGTGGCTGCAGGTGTGAGCACCAGCCAAAGTTCTGGCGCAGGTGCTTTGGCAATCAGTGTGTTTGATGCAGAGGTGTTAGCGACCGTCAAAAAAGACACAAATCTTAAAGCTAATGCAGGTTCTGTGGTGGTGGATGCAGACGCAGATAGCCGCATTCGTAGTTTAGCCGGTGGCGTGGGTGTGGCCAACAGCAATGCCTTTGGTGGTGCCCTAGCACTGAATTTATTCCTCAATGATACTCAAGCGCTTATAGGTGCCGAATCGATAGCCAATAACATCGACGTAGACGCTCACACTGGCGTAAACGTCACTGCTGATAATCGCCAAGACCTGATGAATGCCGTGATCGCTGCGGCCGTGTCGGGTAGTAATGCAATTGGTGGCGCTTTGTCGGTGAGTACTGTTAAAAGCATCACTAAGGCACAAATCAACCAAGGTGCTAACGTTAACCAAGACGCTACTCTGGATGCCAGTGCAACTGCTCAATCTGTAACTGTGAAGGCTGTAGATCGTACGGATGTGGTTGATTTCACCGGCGCAGCAACCTTTGGTAACAGTACCGGTGTAGGTATAGGTATAGATGCTAATACTGTATGGAAAACGACTCAAGCTAGTATTGATGGCACCGTAAGTGCCGACACTCAGGTCGACGTGATCGCAGATGTTGAGCAAAATATTATTGCTACTGTCGTTGGTTTGGCTGGTGGTGGAAGTAATGCGGTGGGCGGTTCGGTCGGCTTAATGTTGATCAAGAATGACACTTATGCCCTTATAGAAGGCAATGGCATAGTTCACAGTGATGGCAACGTTAAAGTTCATGCAGAAGATGATGCCGATGTCTTTTTCCTCACCGGTGGTGGTGGTTTTGGTGGTAGTAACGGCATAGCGGGCGCCTTTGGTGTTACCGTCCATGTGGGTACTACAAGAGCCGCTGTGCAAAATGGCGCAAGTGTCACCGCCCTAGGAAACGCCGCAGCTATGAATGTAGTGACCGGTGATATCACCACAACTAGCCAGTTATTCCAATCGATGAACGGAGATGCGCAGGGCGAAAACGTAGGCACGAATACACGTACAGATTTAACCGGCCGTGCAGACAGTGACAGCGAAGATTCAACAGACGACTCCATTAGTGCTAAAACCGTGAGCGACTTTATTACTAGCTTGCGCTCAGAGTCCAAGGACACAGAGTCTCGCACTGGTTTAGCCGTAACCGCATTTAGTGATCAAGATATTATTTCTGCTGCGGCCTCCTTAGGTATCGGCGGCTCTAACGCCGTGGCTGTTTCTTTGTCGGCTGGCGTATCAGCCAATACCACCGAGGCATATATTGGTAGCGCTACTATAAACGGTAGCAACGCAAGTGCTGCAAGTGGTCAGGATGTAATAGTCCGAGCTAAAGCCGACATGAATTGGATTGATATTTCTGGTGCAATTTCTGGTGGCGGCAGTGTAGGTGTAGGCCTTGCAGGGGATGTGATTACCCAGGTTAAAACCACTAAGGCTTATATTGCTAGCGGCGCTACAGTTAATGCTAAAGACGACGTGAACGTTAAAGCCGACAGTAAAGACCGAGTGGTAGCTACCGTAGCCAGTGGCGGCGGTGGTGGTAGTGTGGGTGTGAACGGTACTGCAGCGATTGGCGTGACAGTAAACACCACTACGGCTTATGTCGATGGCACTGTGTCTGCAGGTAGTGATTTAACCGTTGATGCCAAAGCGCAAAGTGAGCTGATTCAAGTGAGTGGAGCTATTGGTTTTGGCGGCAGTGTGGGTGTAGGTGCGTCTTTTGGTGTAAGTGTGGTTAAAAACACCACCAAGGCATATCTTGGTGCTACTGCTGTAACCAACGCAAGCCATACCACACGTGTGTCTTCAGATACCGATGAAATAGTCCGTGGTGTGACATTTGCTGGTTCTGGCGGTGGTGCTGTTGGCGTGGCATTTGGCATGGGAGTGCGGGTGCACCAATCGACCAGTGAAGCCTATATTCTTTCTAGCGTAAACCAAGATTCAAGTTACGACAGTGCCACGCAAGATGTGATCGTTGATGCAGACAACAAAGTTCATGTGGTTGATGTAGTTGGCGGCATTTCTGGTGGTGGTACAGTAGGTGTGGGCATTTCTGCCAACGTGCTAATTATACGTAATACAGCCAGTGCATACATAGGTGATGGCACCACTGCTATTAGCGTAGATGCAGTGCGCGACATAACAGTTACCGCAGACTCAGACAAAACAGCAGACTCCTACATGGTAGCCTTTGGCGGCGGTGGTGTTGTGGGAGTGGGCGGTGCGGTTACGGTAATCGCCATGGGTGCCTTGGTAGATGATGACATGAAGTCACAGTTAGGCGATGGTTCAGATGAAGGCGATACCTGGTCCAAAGTGGACACTCGTACCCAAACCGATTTAACCACCGGTAAGCTTGTAAGCAGCGATGACGACCACGCCGATGCGGCGGCCATGTCTACGGATATAGAAGGTCATATGACCACCCAACGTAGCCAAGGGGCAATTGCAGCAAGTATTACTACCACTAATGCTGGGCTCAACAAAAATCGTACCCAGGCGTTTATTGCTAACAATGCAACGGCTGACGCAGGACAAGATCTTATCGTACAAGCCGGCGAATTGAGCGTCACCCGTGTGGGCGCTGGTGCTGGTGCTGGCGGTGGTGTGGTTGGCGTAGGTGCAACCATTGGTTTGGTGATGGTGGATAACACCGCAGAAGCCTTTGTGGGGAATTCCACTGCCAATGCCGGTCGTAAGCTAAGGGTGGCGGCACATACCCAAGAAAACATGGTTGGTACCTATATTGCTGGCGGTGGCGCGGCCATTACAGCAGTTAATGGTGTAGTCATGAGCCACACTATTTTGTCTGACTCATTAGCCTATATTGACAGTAGCGCCAGTGTGAATAGCGATGCGGATGGTACAGACACGCAGTTGGTGGAGGTTCAAGCAACCAGTGCTACCGACGTGGTTATTGTAGGCGGGTCTGGTGGCGGTGCTATTGTGGGTGTTGGTGTTACCGGTGGTGCGTTAGTCATTGATAAAGATACCAAGGCCAGTATTGGCGTTGGAGCCAATGTAGACTCAGCAGGTGATGTAACTGTAGACGCTTCATCCAGAGCCGACGTTGCCGTAGCGGCAGCTTCTGTTAATGGTGGTGTGGTAGCCGTGACCGGAGTGGTTGCAGTACAGTCCTTTAGTAATGACACTCAAGCCTATATTTCAGGTGGTGCAACCGTCACTGCAGAAGACAGTATTCGGGTACAAGCCACAGACGACACAGAAGTAGACGTAATACCCATTGGCGGCGCAGGCGGCGCAGTTGGCGTAGCAGCAACATTTGCTACCAATACAGTCAGTAATACCACTAAAGCATGGGTAGGCAGTAGTACTGCCACTACGGTGCAGGCCTTAGGTAAGCACACAGGGTTAGCCGTGGCAGACGGCGGCATCACTAATGTCACCAGCCAAAGTTCCTTAGAAGCCAACGACAACGACGCAAGCACCAGCAATGTACATAGCTTTGACAAGCTTGCTAGCAGCTTTGATAACACCACTAAACGTGGTCTTTCTATTGTGGCTGTAAGCCACGAAGACGTACGCACTATTCCTATTGGCGTTGCCATAGGTGGCGTAGCAGTTAATGGTGTGGTGAGTACTACGGTATTCGATTCCACTACGGAAGCTACAGTTTATTCCGGTGTAACTGTTAATGGCACCAACACCGGTGCAGGTACTAACCAGGATGTTGTTATTAGCGCTGTGGGTCATTCCACAGTGAACAGCATTGCTACAGGTATTGCCGGTGCTGCTGCATCTGCAGTGGCCGCAAGTTTAGACACTACCATTTACAAAAAGGTAGTGCGGGCACGGATGTTAGGTACAGTCACGGTGACTCAAGACCTTGCAGTTAGTGCGCAAAGTAAAGATACATTGATTCAAACCGTAGGTTCAGTGGCTGCTAGTGGCACCGATGCCACTGCTGGTTCTGTGGGCATTGTTGTAATTGGTTCAAGCGTATTGGCCGAAATTGGTGCTTCCGCCACCGCTAAAGCTGGCCGAGATATCGTGGTTAAGGCCCATGAAGTGAGTAATATCACTCAAGTGGTTGGTCAATCACAAACGGGTGGTGGTGTAGGCTTAGGTTTGAGTTTGGGTATTAAAGTAGTTAAAACGGATACTAAGGCCCGTATAGGCACAAGCGCAGTGACCGCTGCTGTAAGAAATACTCAAGTAGATGCAGAAACCGACAATAACATCACTCAAAATGTCGTTGCATTTGGTGGCGGTGGAATTGCAGCCATTAACGGTGCGGTGGGCATTAATGTGATTAAAACCAGCACCGTGGCTGAAATAGGCGCTAGTGCTAGCATCAACCAAGACGCCGCATATAACACCGGTTCAGCGCAGGACGTTAGTGTTACTGCAGATGACGATATTTCGGTATTAGATAATATTGGTGCCGTGTCTATAGGCGGTGTAGCGGGTGTGGGCATTGGCCTTGGAGTAACTGTGGTGCGTAACACGACGCAAGCGACCATTGGCAATAATGCAATTGTTAGCGCGCGACACGACGTTAACGTAACTGCCGCGTCCCACAAAGACATATTTAACACTGCCGTTGCAGGCGCAGGGGGCATTGGTTTAGGTGCAGCGGGTTCCGTATCGATAGCCCTTGTGGGTAACTCTATGAGTAGCGATGCGAGCAGTAAACTCAGCAATGACAACGGCAGTATAGTGTCTGAGGCTGACACTAAAATGAGCCAAAATCGTAAGACAGGCTACAGTACCAATAATCAAACGGATCAGTCGGGGAGTGATACTTCTACTGCTGCAGGCAATGCCAACAGTATGCATGCAAGCGCCCACAGCAAAGATTCGTTGATCGCCAGTGAAACCACAGGTTTGGCGGCAGATATCAACGGCACTGCCGCAGACACAACCACTGCGCAAATTGGCGTGGGTGCCTCAATAAGTGCCTTCCATGACGTCAGTGTTACAGGTATTGAGTATGTTCGTCTGCGCCAAGTTGCTGGTGGTGTTGCTTTAGGAGCCGGCGCAGTGGGTGGTTGGGTTGCAGTGACAGACTACAATGCCAACGCACAAGCCCTAGTGCATGCAGGTGCTACGTTAAACGTAGACTCCGATGGCAACAGCGACGGTGATCTCACGTTAACCTCTAGCTTGCTTGAAGATGGCGGTGTGTCAAAGGTAGAAACCGTTGGCGGATCGGCTGGTTTAGTGGGCTTTGCGGGTGCGTTTTCAGTGCTGAATTTTAATGGTTCGGCGAAGTCTAGCTTGGGCTATAGCACTGGCAGCGACGTTGCGGCTACCACTGTTGTCACCGGTGCAGAACAGGTTGTTATAAGCAGCAACCGAGACGTAGACAGTCAAGTAGTGAGTGTGGGTGCCGCTGCAGGTATATCGGGCGCGGGTGTGTCTATTGCCACCTTAAACGCCAGCGGAAATTCCATAGCCGAAGTGGGCTCTAATGTTAATTTGGGAGCCAGTGACGCACGTGTGGGCAGTGTATTCGTTGACGCCGACAATACCTCAACTCAAGACGCTAGTGCCACCGCTGCGGCAGTGGGTATTTATGTAGGTATCGCTGGTGCAGGCACTACTGTAAGCGACTCAGGAACCACTAGCGCTGGCGTGGGCATTGGTTCTAACATCTACGCAACGGGTGCAATCACCCTAGACGCAGATGACGACATGCGTAACACAGCCAGTGCACTGGGTGTTACTGTAGCGGGTGGAGTAAGCGTAGGTGTGGTCACCGCGGATACTACGCTCACTAGAACCATTGCGGCGATTACAGGCGATAATGTGCGTTTAGACACCACCAGCGGGCAGGTTAACCTTACTGCCGACGCGGGTAATAACACTAGTTCGTCTACTATTAGAGCTGCTCATGCAGAAACCACGGCTGGCAGCGGCGGCTTATTGGCGGGTATCAATGGTACCGGTGCTACCGTGGTATCAAATTTGACCACACTAGTGAGCACGGGAACCGGTTCAAGAATTGAGGCAGCAGCACAAAATGTAAACTTGTTGGCGGTTAATAAAGCCGTCACATTGGCCGAAACCACGGGTTTTGCAGTGGGTGCGTTTGCCTTGGGTGCACATAACGCTACCAGCACCAACACAGCCACTACTAGTGCCGTGCTGGGCGCAAACAATACTCTAAATACTACAGGCCAGCTCACATTACGCAGCCAAGCGGATCAAAACCTGCTTGCCACTACCGTAGCCGGCGCCGGTGGTGCATTGGCCGTTAACGCAGCCACGAGCACGCTAAATCATATATCCAACCTCACGTCAGGTGTAGCCGACAGTGCCACAAGTGCGCTGAAATCTAGCATTGGTGTGGGTAGGTTGTTGGTTGAAGCGATAAATAATGATGACTACGATGCCAGCTTGGATGCCACAGGCGTAGGTATTGCTCAGACTTCTGGTGGTGTGTTAATTGCTAACGGTACCGCCAACGTGAGTACACGTATTGGCAATTACACCGACTTGAATACGTCTGCTAAGAGCTCATCCGATGACGCATTAACCTTATTTGCCGACAACAACCTGCAAAAAACCGGTATCTCCGGTGCCAATTTCTTGCTCGACGGTGGTGGTGCATTTAGCGTATCCGTAGGCACAAGTTCCGGTACACAAACCCAAAACACAGATGTTCAGTTTGGTCAATACTCAGCCTTAACTACAGCGGGTAACTATGTAGCAGACGGCAGTGGTAACGGTGATGTGAGTATTCGTGCCCTCAACCATATTGCTGTAGATGACGAAGCAAAAGTCAGTACCGGTGGCCTGGTTACGGTACCTAGGGCCAAGTCGGTTCAGGTGGGTATAGCCACCGCCGATATTACTTTTGAGGACAACGCCAGCTTAACTACTCAACGTGGTGATGTCGCCATGAGTGCTAGCACAAGTTCGGCCATGGATGTACGGACACGTACCAGTACATGGGGATTAGTTGGCGCTGGCGCGCAGGCCGAGTCACGGGCCACATTAACAGCAGACGACAACATCACCTTTAGTACCGGCTCAAGCCTTAACGCCCATGGTTTTGGTTGGCTCTACACCGGTGCTAACCACGGTAATGGGGATTTTTATAACACCGCTAGTACCATTGTCAAAACAGATTCTCGTATTTGGAACAAAAGTGCTATTCCAATCAGTACCGGCAAAATTTCGGTTGCAACTAACACGCACAACAGCAATGTCACCGTGGCATCTGGCGCTACGGTACAAACCCAGCGCCACCTAAAGATCAAAGCCCTTAAAGGCGATCAGCAAGGCCGAGCCTTTGGTGCAGCGTACGATTGGACTACAGCGCTTACTACCCGAGACACATACGGTAGTGCGAGCAATACGGGAGCTACGGGCATTAATGTAGCAGGCACTTTGGCTACGGGTTTAGATAAAGACGTATCGATTGTCTTTAGTAAAGACTTTACACCTTATTTTGCTGATGGCTCAGGAGATAGCAACAAAGCGGCCTACACTATGAGCCAAAATGCCGCGGGTGAGTGGGAACTCAAAGATAGCGGCTCCAATGTGGTGGGTACCTTAAACGCCCAAGTAACCTCCAGCACGGGAGAAGTTTCCTGGACCGTATCAAGTGAAACTCTAGCTAATGATATTGACGCCGAAATTACACGATTAACCACGGCTAAGTCTCAGTATGGTACCAACCGCAATAATATAAATGCCATTAATCAGCTCACGGCCGAAATCCAGTCTCTACAGGACTTAAAGGATGGCTCAGTTACCGGAACACAAAGTTACACTGAAGCAACAGTCTTTACTGGTATCTTGTCTGATCTCAACACCGCCAAAAGCACACTAGATGCCCTAGCAAGCCCCACGTCAGAACAAGTAACAGCCCTGAGTAACGTAAATACCCAGATTGCTGATATTGGTACGCGTAATACGAAAGTGTCTGATAAAGCGACAAAAGTGGCCGCTAAATTCGACTTAGATGCCAACGGTGATAACAATGCAGACAGTGGGAACTCTGCTGATCAAAGTAGCGTTGATACCTATATTTTGGAAATCGGAACCTTAACCACTGATATTGCTAATCTGCACATCAGTTTAGCAGCCACGGCGAACAATATTAGTGGCGACATCCAAGCGGACATTAACACCCTCATTGCTGCAGAATCCGTTGCTCTTACAGACTTAGACAGCGACAGCGATATAGACATAGACGACCTTATTTCGCGCCGTACCACATTAAAAAACACTTATTCATCATCTACTGACGCTCAGGTTACTTCATCTGCAAGCGCTATTGACGACCGTATTGCAGAATTAACGGCCAAAAAGGCTACTCTAAATACAGGTTCAATGTCGGTGTTATCAATTAATCCCGTATTTGCAGCGTCTGGCAACCTAGATTTAACGGCAGGCAGCTTAACCGGAACTGGTAGCTTGCTCGCCCCTGGTGACCCATCCATTAGCATTACCAATAACGGCTCTATGGTAATGAAGATGGGTGTCATGGATATACCAGATGACCCAAGTGGCGGTGTTTACTTTAACGATTCCTTGGTCACTAGTGCGGCAGACATTAATGCCATTCAAAGTGCCTCCAACACCCTAACGGTGACTTCAGATAATGGTGTTTATGCACCATCTATTACGGTGGTGAATAACTACGACCGATCCTCTAGTGTGTATAACCCTGCAGGGGATAACCACATTAACAACATGCTTAACCCGCAATTGTTAATTAGTGGCGCAGTGAATAACATTGGTGGCTCTATTACCATTACCAACCAAACCGCTAGTATTATTTCTAGCGCGGCCATCACCGGTGGTACGGTGACCATTGCTTCTGGTGGTGATGTGTTCTTGGGTAGTCCTAATGAAACTTACAATGTAGGCGCTAGCCCAACTAGCGACGACGGGTTTGGTGTGATTGCAGGCAACAAAGAAAGTGCTGAAACCTGTAATGCTAGTAATGCCTCTAGCTGTGATTATTCCGATGCTAGTACGGTTCAAGCATCAGAAGCGTCTTATACCGTAGCCGGTAACAATGTGTTTATCAGCGGCGAAACCATTAACGTAAACGGGTTGATTCAGTCTGGCTTGCCAGACCTTACGCTTGCAGTAACTCAAGCAGAAGTTACCGCAGCCTATGATGCCGCGGGTTCTAACCAAACCTACGAGTTTAAAACCTACCGTGTGGCCCAATCTGGTTCTGGTTCTACCCGCAGTGTTTCTGGTGACAACACGGTATCCGACGTTAGCAAACTCAAAGTAATGTATGCCACCCTAGATAGGGGGACTGATTTAGCGGATACGTCAGACGACGTGATTAGCATCAATGGCACCCAAGTACAGGGCGGACAAGTGGTATTGTCTGGCCGTATCGCCAGCACCGGCAAAGGCTTGATTAATGTGGTTGATGGTTATGGTCGTATTAATATTACTAATACGTCTTCCACGCCAGTGTACTTGGCCAAAGTTGATACAGGCGACTTCGGTACGGCTGGCCTTGAAGGTACGATTACTTTTATGGATCGTCAAAAGACCAACGGCACCGCCGGCGTACCATTGGTTACCAAGTACTCCCGCATCGGTAATAATATAAATGAATACAGCAACGTAGGTTTAGGCAATACCACTAATCCAACAGCCTTGGTGTCTAATTCTGCCACGGGCCGTAGTGCCTCGTATACGCCCACAGATAACTTACGCTACCATTGGATGGGTGGCACCACAGTGCATGAAAAAGTAGTTTATAACTACCACCGAAGTGGTAAAAAAGTATTTGGTGTTAACGCGTGGGACGTAGACCAAAGCCAATGGAGTGATTCCCACTTGTCCGGCACACCGACAACAACAACCCTGAGCCCAGCTGCATTGTCTGCTGGTGAGTTTGTAGCGGTTGCTGCTTCCGGCAGTGGTGTACACCAATCGGGTACGGATGCTGCATACGCCTTTAGCACGACCAACGCGATTACCATTGATACAGACGTGGCGGCGGCCAACTTAACCGATGCTGATAGTGATGCTATTGATCAGAACTATTTTGTTGAGTCTTCTACCAATGGCTATAATACTTGGTATTGTTATTTGTTCTTTGAGTGTTGGGCGTGGGATGCTGGTAAAACCCAGCACGAGTTTACCGACAACTACTATTACCACTCTGTTGCAGCAGACAAGGTGATCAACCTAAACTTCACCGGTTATGACACAGGTGTAGTTGATGTTCAAAGTGTTGGCGGCATTGTATTAAGTAGCGACATTAGAAACTCAAACGGTACCACTAGCCTTGTGTCTTCTGCGGGCAGTATTGTGAATGCTTCGTCATCTACAACCAATAGCATTCGTTCAGGCGACCTTACTCTTACGGCTACTGCTGGTGATTTGGGCACATCCACCAATGCCATTCGTCTGCGCCAAAGTGCAGGTAACACCGTAGCGATCACTGCCAACAACGCGTACTTAAAGGCACCAAACGGCGCACTTAAGCTCACCGGTAGTGTTAACTTAAGTGGCACCTTAGACCTAAATGCTCATTCAGATATAGATCTATCGGCCGTTACCGATAACCTATTGACCGCCAATACTATTCGCTTACGCGCCCAAAGCGGCACCATTAACAGTGGCAATGCCTTTAGCGTCAATACGGATGCAGCTAGTAATGGTGTGTTTTATGCAAGAGCGTCGTCGGGCAATATCAACGTTACAGAAACCACTGGTGACTTAGCTGTAGAAGAAATTCGCACGGTAGGTAACGTCACCGTTAATGTAACGGCAGGTTCATTGCTAGATGGCAACAGCGTACAAACAGCAGATGAACTAACTCAGGCTCAGTTGGCTGCCATGTGGGCCGACGACATTTTGCAGTTAACTAATGACGCGGGTAACGCTACCCCAACCGCAGCCACGATCAGAAAAGACGACCAAATTGTGAAGTATAACGCCGCCATGGACATGCTCTATGTCGATTACTGGACTCTGCGTAACGTCACCGCTAGCGGTAGCGATTACAATGCCGATGCCTACGATGAAAACTTTAGCTACAGCGCAACCACTGCAGAACAGACTCTCTTGAGCAATGATTCAACGGCTATTCTAAATTTCGAATCGACCCAAACAGGCCGTTATCAATTAGGTCATCAGAAGTTTGGTAGCCTCACCTATAGCCCAAGTTTTGTATTCCAAACTGCCGCACCTACGCTAGATGCTACGGCAACTGTGGCATTGACTACAAACTACGTTTGGACTGAGGCTGAGCTAAATTCACCGATACCAAACTTTGGTTTTAAAGAAATTACCGACACTACCATGTACATCGAAAACGCCAATATTATTGGTGCCAATGTAGTGATCAATACCAATGCGTCAGGCGGCACCATTGGTAAGAAGTTCACCGCTCAAACTATTGATGTGTCTGACTTAAGTGCCTTAACTGCACAACAGAAGCTCGACTTAGCGGCTGCCGAAGGTAGTGATGTCACTTACAATGCAACCACACAACTAATCACCTTGGTAGAGCGCGACGACATTGATATTCATGCCAGTGGCAACGTAACGTTGGCGGCAGATCAACACGTATTTGTAGGTGGTGAAGAAAATACAGCTCTTGTGCAAATCACGGCGGGTGACGAAACCCAAGTGAAGGTAATGGGCAATATTACTAATGCCCGAGGTGATAGCAGCGCCGTGATTACTAGTAATAACTTAGTACTAGAATCCGGAGCAGGTTATATAGGCACCGTGGCAGCCCCTTTACGTATTAACCAAGGCAGTGCCGCGCACCTTACCGCGCGTGCCCTTAATGACATTAATATCACTGAATTAACAGGTGATGTGCGAGTGGGCGCTATCTACAGTCCCGCCACCGTGAATTTGGTGAGTTCTGGTGCCATCATCGATCAAGACCAAGACGAGTTGCAGGACATTAAGGCCTTGAATATCAACCTTACCTCTGTAAGCCATATAGGCACACTGGCAGCAGCCGACGACACCGACCTACAGGTGCGTAATAAAGCACTAGAAATTGCCAGCACCAGCGCCACTACAGGCTTAGTTAATATTTCTCGCACAGGTTCAGCGGCCGTGGGTGCTAACTTATACACTCCAGCTGTAGGCGGTACGGGTAAGAACTACCTTCGCTTAGGCCGTGTCGATCTTAATGGCAGCTTAACCTTGAGTTCAGTGCCGGCAGTCACCTTTACCGACTCCGTTACAACCTTGGGCGGGTTTGTTAAAATTAACGCCACTGGCGCTACAGATATGACCAGTACTGCCAGCATTGCCACCGTAGGTGGTAACTTTAATGCAGATTTTGAACAAAGCTTTACTATGGCCAACAGTGCCAGTATAGCGGCGCAAGGTGGTCTAGTGCAGATGACAAGCCTTGGTGATATGACCTTATACGACGTGACTAACACACGTTCTGGTGCAAGCTCCATCACTTTAGGTGCTCGTAATTTAACCATTAATCACTTGTTACAAAGCCAGGCAGGCGATACGGCCATCAGTACCACAGCAGGCTTGAGTCTTGCTAACAACGCCCACTTGTATACCCAAGGGGGTGCATTAACCAGCACCATTACGGGTAACTATGTGTTGGGCAACGATGCGCAGATCAAAACTCAAGCGGGTGTATTTAGCTTGGTAGGCCAAGGCAATTTAACCTTGGGTACAAATGCTTTGATAGAAACGGGTAATTCAGCAGCTACTATTGCGCTTAATACCCAGACTGGACAAAATTTGTCGGCCGGTACAGGCTCACATATCAACGTAGGCACTGGTGCATTTACCCTTACTAGTTCTGGCCATAGCACCGTGTATGATGTCACCGCAGGTATTACTAACCTCACTACTAATAACTTCACCTTAAACCATTCTTTAGCGGCTACAGATCAGGTGGATCTACTAGCCAACGGTAATGTTATACAAGCAGCGAATGCGCAGTGGACTACTCAGGGTCAGGCCGCTAACCTTACGGTTAAAGGTGATGTGGATATGGCAGCAGGGGCAGACATACTTACCAACAACGGTAAGCTTACTGTGGCCATGTCAGACCTAATTAATCAAGACTTCCGTATGGCCTCTGGAGCTGGCATCAATACCGGTACCGGAAAAGTGCGTATAGACACCAGTGGCTCAATGGAAATAAATAACATTGTCAGTGCTTCTAATACCGCAGAAGCCATTTATCTAAGTGGTTTTGATATCCTCAACTCCAGCGATGTGTCGCGCGACATTACCCTTAATAGCAATGGTGATATCCGCCTTAATGCACACCGGTACATCGACTTAGACGGTATCACCTACACGGGTACGTCTGCCTTAGATATAGAAGTGAGTGGTGTGAATACCAATGCCTTAGTAGCTGGAGCGCGTTTAGAAATAGACGCAGCGGCCGGAGTGAACTTTAGCAAATCGCATGTAGTGCGTGGTGTTTATGTAATGCCTAACAGTTATGATCTCACCATTGCCGACGGTAAAGTGAATTACGATCAATTCATTAAGTTAAATACTGTTCGTGGACGTGTGGGACGTTTAGATCACCATGGTATCGACTTTAGCGCCTGGGGCGCGGCGCCAAATGAGCTGGATATCCATCCGAATTTTGCAGATGTAGGTAACGGGCAGCAGCATTTCCGTATTACCGGTGACGCAGCCTCACGAGCCACAGATACTGCGGTTTTGGGTTATAGTTTGGGTTACAGTAACGCCTCCGGTTCTACTTCAACCATGACCACTAGTGCGTTTATGCTACAGTACGACCGCTCTCAAATATGGGTAGGTGGTAACGCGCCAACGTCTCAGGAAATGATGCAGCGCATTCTAGCAGCAGGTGTTACACTTGGCCGAGAAAATCTTAGTATTACGCCGATCCTCACCACCGGTGCAGGAGTTGGTATAGGAAACGGAGCTAACGTGCCCAACTCAGCGATTGATATTTTACCCGATGCTGTTTTTCCCATTGATCCTGAAAATGATGAAGAAACCGATCCCACACAGCCTTTGCTGATCTTGCAAAGTGCAGATGGTAGCAGTGTTGGTATCAGCCCAGTTAGCGGGCAAGGTTAACAATGGCATTTATAAACACACTAGTGTCTAAAATGGGCGGTACCTTTACCGAAGCCCAAAAGCGCAGCGAGTCTATCTTGGGGCTAGTGGTGCGCGAAGAGTCTATTCAGTTAGCCCAAATGGTGCGCACCTCCAAAGGGCATAAGCTCCAACAGCTAGTGTATTGGTCTGTTAATGTGCCAGACAAATCTACCGACCCTATATTGGAACAACCAGACTTTTATGCGCGCCAAATTAAGCAGGCGTTAGATTTGGCCGGTGTTAAAGGTGCCTCGGTTGCTTTGGTGTTGCCATCGCAGTACCTAACCCTAGTAAACGCCACCATTCCCCAGTTTTCCATGCCAGAAATGGACGACATGGATGCCGAATTTTTTGCTGATTTTTTACCAGAGAGCTTTGCAGAAATAGATCAGTATCAGTTAGCGTGGCAAGTTCAAAAACAGATTCATGACCATGGTGAAATGGATGTTCTTTTTGGCCTTATCAAAAAAGAAGTGCTCGAAAGCTTTTTAGAAATAACACGCATGTCGGGCCTTATGCCAGTGTTAGTGAGTGTAGACAGTTTAGCGACTGCCAATTTATTTCACCAGCAGGTTCAGTATGATGGTGATTGGCGCGGGCACATTAATATAGCCAACAGGGGTAATAGTAGTATTCTCTTGAGTAACGGCTCGGACAGTCAAATCTACAATTTCACACTAGATGAAGCCGACACTATATTGCTCAAACAAGTAGAGTCTATGGGTAAGGTAGAGGGCCCTTTCTGGGCCGAACTAGGCGAACGAATGGTGCATAAAATCAACCCTATTGTGGCTGAGTTTGAGCAACGAGAAAGCGCTAAAGTGTCTTCCTATACCTTGATGTCATCTTCTGTAGCTAGTCAAAAATTGGCACAGCTTTTGGCCGCTCAACTGGGTGACCTAGTGTTAGTGAACGCCATGCACAACATTGAAGTGCCTGTATCAAGCAGAAAATATGCCGACGCAGTGGACAATAATAGCTTCTTTGCACCTGTTATAGGCGCAGCAACGCAGCGAATGAATGCGTTTTATCAGCAGCAGCAGTTAGGTTTTCAACTCAATTTTTCACCCTACGCCAGTAAACTACAAAAGCGCGCCCGTTTTGGCCTCTTTAACATGATCATGTTTATTGCTTTGGGTGTGGCCTTTGTTGGTGTGATTGCCGCATTTGGTACCCAAGATATTCCAGAATACCTGATCCAACAGCAACAGCTTGATGACTACCACCAAATTAACAGTCAAGTAGACAATGAAACCACCTTGGTGGGCCAGTTGAATGGTCAACTGCAGCAAAGGCAACAACAGCTTAAGTACGTATTGCAATTGTCTGGTAATGCCGCCAATTATCAAACCATGCTCACAGAGTTGAATAAAATAGTGATTCCTGGGGCTAGCTTAAAGAGTATCGACTTTAACGGTTCGCTAGTCACCTTACAGGCGAAATCTGGGAGTTTGGCAGACGCTAGCGCCTTTGTAGACCGAGTGAAAAAAATGCCACAGGCGCAAAGTGTAACCTTTAGTAGCTACCAAGCAGGTGATTATTCCGTATCCTTCACATTGGGGAGCGGTAGCTAATGACTGAAGAAGATAAGATGCCTGAAGAAAGTAAGGTGCCAGAAGATGTCAATGTTGATGCTAAACAACAAAGGCGTGATGAAAAGGCCGCCGCTGCACAAGCTAAGTTAGATGAAAAGAAAGCTAAATTAGACGACAAAAAGGCAAAAGCAGACGAAAAGAAAGCCAAAAAAGAGGCCGATAAGCAGGCCAAAAAAGAAGCTAAGGATTCCAAAAAAGCGCCCAAGCTCAAACGTATTAAGCGTAAGTATGCCCACGAAAAAAACCTAGCCGGCGGTAGTCCAGAAGCTAAATCTGCATTTTTGTTTCTGCTGATTATTGCTATTTTGGTGGGTGGCGTTTACGGCCGTTTTTTAGTGCTTAACCCTCAGTTGGCGGAAAACAGGCAGCTGCTGAAGCAGATTCCAGAACTTATGCAACGCAAGTCTGCGTTAACAACGCGAGGGGCCACCTTGCGGCAAGACGTTGCTGTGGTAAAGGCCGATTTGGATCGGCATTTAGGTGCCACTGCTAGTACTAAGCAGGTAGAGCCTAAACTAACAAAATATTTGTATGTATTGCAGCGCTTCCAAATTAACTGTGAGCAATATTCTTTGAGCCATAGCGACCCTGTAATGGTGGCTAATCAACCCATTGGCTTAATAGAAGTTAACTTAAGTTATGAATGTAAGGGGCCGTATTTGCCTTATTTGCAGGCAATGACGCAGTTGCAAGAATTAGGTGTACAGATTAAAGTAACACGTGAGTCCATCAGCCGTATTGATGGTACCAATAAGGTGGCCGTTAATGGTCAGCTCAGCTTTGTGGTAAAAGAAAATGAATAAAACACCATTTGTAATTGTTGCCTGCCTTGTGTTGAGTCCGTTAATCAGGGCAGAAGGCTTGAGCGAGAGTATAGACCCATTTATTGACTCCCTAACGCAGCAATCAGAATCGTGGTTAGACAGTATAGAATCACCAGTTTCCGCAACTAACGTGATAGATTCGTTGATGCAAAATAAGCAGCAACTCAATATTACTGCGGATCAAAGCGGTCTTGTTGAAGTCGCCAATACGGACGTTGTGCCCTTAACCGAAGAGCAGCAAGCACGGCTTAAAGCAGAAGAAGATGCAACCCTTTTGTCGCAGCTGGCCCAGAGCCAAACCTTACAAACCTCGGCCAATAGTGTTCGATTAGCAGGCATTGTTCAGCGTCTCCGGGCAGGCCCAGCGGCCAATAAAATCCAGCAAGCAGCAAGTTACTACAGCTATTTTCATAAAAGCAAAGCCGACACCTTGGCACAAGTGGCCGAATTTTTTGCGGTACCCTTAGGGTTGTTGGCGCATGTAAATGGCCTTCAATCAGCGCTTGATAACCAGTTTGAGGGGTCATTACTTATTCCAGGTGGGCCATTTAGCCAAATCAATAGCAACCACTTTGTGGCATCAACCACTAGCTTTGGAGATCTGTCTGTGCAGTTGGGGTTAACCCCCGTAGAGGCGATTCACATGGGTAATTTATCTCAGATGCTAATATTGCCTAGAGACACTCATGTACAACTAAGCCAAGCACCTAGTTTTAAACTCACTTCAACCAAACAAACGGCGCTTGTTGAGGCAGGTCAGAGCCTTACCAGTATTGCCAACAGCTATGGCCTTGCCGCTGTAAACCTGATCAAATTTAACCCGAAAATTTCCCTACTCATTCCTTCTCGCAGCTTTATCAAGTGGTCAAGTGGGCAAGAAGAATTGTTTGCAGATGAAACTCTAGCGCAATTAGCCAAGCGGTTAAACGTGTCTCAACAGCAAATATTAATGTTCAACGAAGCGTTACACAATATGCCTTTGGTGCTGCAGTCAACTTACTTGCTGCCTACGCAATCAGACTTTCCTAACCCCATGGTTAATGCACAGTATCAGGTTTATGAGCCCATTAGCTTTGCCGATTTACAAACGGCCATAGGCGGTACCTACAGTAACTGGATCGAATCAAATCCCCACATTTTAACATATACCTTTGGAGCGGGAGCCTATTATAGCCAACCGGGCTTGTGGTATTACCATGACGGTAGTGATCAACTGCTAGCTCAGTTGGCGGTAGGTCAGTCGGTAGAAGAATTAGCCGATGTTGTTGGATTAGAGGCCGCAGCACTTACTCATAACGGTGCCAAGGAGTATAGCCTTAGCTTAAATGGTTTGTCAGACGCATTGCAAATGGCAAATGCCAGCCCACGAGTATACGCACTACTTTCCGGCGCTATTAAACCTAGCTTGGCAGGTTATAAGGCCCAACGTCTAGAGCGTGATCTCAGTGATAAAATTGGCGCTGCAAATTGGTGGGTAAGACAACAAACTCCGCAATTTGCCAGAGTAGAGGTAGGGCCATTTACCTCGGTGACCGAAGCATTAGATATTTGTCAGCAAATTGGCCAAGCAACGCAGTATTGCGCGCCGATCATAGAAATGGATCAACACGCGTGGCAGCCTCAGCAGCAGCGCCAAGCCCTAGTTTTGTTAGAAGTAACCAACGGTGCGCAAGTGACACAACATACGTTGGTTGAACGTGAGCAGCTACTAGAGCATGAGCTTGTGGTTGAGCGTATAGCCGGCAACAATATAGAAATCAGCATCAAGGGCGAAACAAGCCAATTGCCTATTACACCGTTGTCTGCAGCAGCTAGCGCAAGTGCCGACAGTAATTTGGACCAAGAATTTAGGGCGGGCGTTAACGTGCGTCAAGCCGCTCAATTGTTATTAGAAACTAACCAGCAACTAGAGCAAGAGCTTGCTGCAGTTTCTGGTGTGAGCCAAACAGCGTTAAACACAGAATCAGACACCTACAGTATTGCCGGCCAATTAGACCAGCAAGCAAAACGTAGGCGTTTGTTGTTGCGAAGCCAACAGGCCACCCAAAACATGCAGGATACAGAGGTTGTAGGTATTGCCGAAACACCAGCAACAACGGCAACAGCAACAGCAACAGTGCCTGCTACAGCACCAACCAGTGCCATAAATACATGGCAAGACAACAATTATGTTATTCAATTGATCGCAGCGCGTAAATTAGAATCCCTCAAACAAACGTTTGCAACGGTTGATAGTGATAAAACCCCAGTGACGCAGTTTACGCTAACAAATTCAGGTAAGCCTATGTATGTGTTGGTTACAGGCGCGTTTACATCTTATAGTAAGGCTAAGTATGCCGTAAAAGCCTTGCCAACTAATGCCTTAAGAAACAATGCTTGGATCCGTAAGGTGAGCGACATAAGAGTAGACATGGAGGACACCAAGTGAGCCAATTTATGGTAAAAAGAGCACTCTTAGTGCTAACGTGTACTGGCCTGTTGGCGTGTTCGTCGCCACCTACAAAGTTAGAAGATAAGCTAAATACTGCGTCAACATTTGAGCAGGTAGACCAGTTTCGACAAAAAACTATTGCCCAGCCAGCTAAGCCTTTGGTACCGGTTAATCGCCGCCACGTGTTGATTGAGCAAGGTACGAAAGATCAGCTTATCGGCGTACCTAGATTTAATGTCAGAGCCGACTTTAAAAGTGCAGACCTCACCCAAGTGATCCAAAGCCTTATGCAGGTAGCGGGCTATACGGCATTGTTAGATGTAGGTGACAAAGCCCACAACCGTGTAGATTTACATGTGAGAAGCGGCGCCTGGGATCAAGTGATCACACACTTGTTAATGCAGCAAGGTTTAGTGGCCGTGTTTGATCGTAAACAGCCTCTAGTACGGGTGTTAGAAGCGCCACAGAATTATGACGATACACCTTTTCAGGTACGCGCTTACAAACGTACCGTACCTCTTGAGCAGCGTGACGAAGGTTACTTTTTGCCACAAATGCGCACTGAGTTTATAGAGCTTTATCATGTGGACCCGGTAACTACAAAGGTCCAAATTGACCTAGTGTTAGGCTATGAAGCTGTGGCTGATGGCCAAATCGACAGAAGCCCTATTAAAGTGTCTGGGGTTATTAGAGACAGTGGCTCGCGGTTAAACGAATATACTGCAGATGAAAAAGGCAATCCTGTTAGTTTTGCAGACCAAATGCGTACTGAACAAGGGCTGCCCGGCTTAGTAGTCACCGACACTGCAGAAAATATAGATTCTATTGTGGCTATCGTTGAAAACTTAGATCGCCGTATACCCCAAGTGTTTATTGAAGCCTTTATTGTTAGTGTGTCCGATGCCTTCCAGCGAGAGCTAGGCAGTCGTCTTGCGTTAGGCACTAACACCGGAGCGCTGACCAGTTCGGATCAAGTGGGTGTGGTGTCTAACCTAGGTGGTGGTGCAAACTCCGGATTGCTATCAACGGGTTTACCGGACGCAGGCAATATTGCCAACGGCAGCTTTAACTTACTCACTAACGTGGGTATAGATGCCTTGCGGGTCGAAATTAAAGCATTAGAAGAAGCGGGCTTCTCTCGCACTATAGCCAACCCAAAAATCATGGTTATCAACCGCGAAAAAGGTTTCTTCCGTCAAGGCGAGGTAATTTGCTGGACTATCGTGCGTTCCGAAGAAACCCCCGCTACAGATACCACGCCTCTTCAGCGTAAAACCTACGAAGTGCATCAGTGCAGCGACGGTACAAGCTCTGAGTCTGGCGATAGCCTACCCGACAGACAGTTAGGACTTACTTTAGAAGTAGTACCTACCATCAGTTATGGGGGCGATATCATGCTTGATATTGGTGTACACCAAATAGTAGCGGACCAAGTTTCAGGCGTTAGAAATCGGCCGCCAAACACCACTAATATGGACCTCACTAACCGTATGATTGCCCAAGATGGCGAAATTATAGTGATTGGTGGTAACCATGCACTTAAGGAAAGTAACGGCAGTTCTAACTTGCCGGGCCAGAAAGGTAGTAAGTTTATGGGTGTGACGAGCCAGAATGATACCTTTAAAGAAATGTTGGTATTTCTTTCCGTACGTAAGCTTTAGTCAACAGAGTAGCTATCTATGGCCAACTATAGTCCAGAAGTAGTACGCAAAGTGCTCACCGTATTTGGCCAAGCAGGCTTGGTGACCCGTGAACATTACCAAGAGGTTAAAGATACAGATAACCCTCTGATGGCACTGGTAGAAATGGGCATTGTGAGTGAGGAAGACTTGGTTAAAACCTTATCTAAGTCTTATGCTATGCGTATTGTTGCCGATGCCGACTTGGTGAGCATAGACCCCAAATCATTGCAGGGCCTTAATGCCAACCAAATTCGCCAGTTCCAAGCCATGCCTGTATCGTCCTCGGGAAAACACATTAAAGTGATCGTGGCAGATCCATCTGCGGCGGTAGCTGCTGGTCAAATAAGCGCTGCAACGGGTAAGGAATGTATGATGTTCTTGGCTAAACCCAGCGACCTAGATGCCGCGATAGGGCAGCTGCCAGGGCTCGAAGAGATGCTCATACCAGAAGTGGAAAAGCCAGAGGTAGAAAAACCAACTGCATTTAAGGTGGCCACTAAGCGGCGCAAAAAAGATCAAAAATTCGATCCAGAAAATCCAGCTCAAGTAGCAGACTTTGTAGGCTCAGTATTGGCCACAGCGGCGAGTATGGATGCCAGTGATATCCACGTAGAAATGTATAAAAACGGTGCTCGCCTTAGATTTCGCTTAAACGGTACTTTGCAAGTAATTGATGCTCTGCAAGCCTTTTTGAATGCCAATTTTCATGCGGTAGTGGCCCGTTTAAAGCTCATGGCAAATTGTGATATTGCCGAAAAGCGCCTGCCCCAAGACGGCGCATTGTCGTTTGAATATGAAGGCGAACCCGTAGATGTGCGTTTCTCGTCGTTGCCAACCAAATTTGGTGAAAGCTTGGTTATGCGTTTGTTGCGCGGAGACCCTTCGTTGTCCATAGACAAGGTAGGTTTCCCTGAAGACGACCTTAAAAAGCTAATTAATGCCATTAATTCACCCCAAGGCATGGTATTGGTAACCGGTCCTACAGGTTCTGGTAAAACTACCACCCTGTATGGTTGCTTGCAGTGGATCAACTCCCCCCATAAAAATATTATGACGGCAGAAGATCCAGTGGAATACACCTTAGATGGTGTCCGCCAAACCGCAGCACGAGAAGACATAGGCCTAACCTTTTCTAGCATCCTCAGGGCCTTTTTACGACAAGACCCAGAAGTGATTTTGGTAGGTGAGATTCGTGACAAAGAAACAGCAGACATTGCCATAAAAGCGGCCCTTACCGGTCACTTGCTACTCAGCACACTACACACCAACAGTGCCGTAGCCACTCTGCAACGTTTGGGTAACATGGGTATTCCAAACTACATGCTCGCTGCTGCTTTAAGTATTATTGTGGCTCAGCGTTTGGCGCGTAAAAACTGCAATGCGTGTTTGATTGATGACGACAGGGCCACAGAAGAAGTGCTCAGTTATATTGGGTTTGAAGAGTATGAGTTGGTAGACCTAAAACCAAAGCGTGGCCAAGGTTGCAGTGTGTGCGGTGATTCCGGGTTTAAAGGCCGTCAAGGTATCTATGAACTGTTGCAAGTAGACCGTGCAGTAGAACAGGCGATATTAGAAGGCGATAAACACGCCAGCGAGCTGGAAGACATTGCCCGTCAAAATGGTTTCCGCACTATGCAGGAAATTGGCAGAGATTTCATCAAGCAAGGCATTTTGTCTGTAGAAGAATTTCAAAATATTATTACGGTGGCTTAAGTTATGAGCCACTTTTTTTACCAAGGTCGCCAAGCGGGCAAGCCCACAGAAGGCATTGTAGAAGAAAAGAACAAAAATAAGGCCACCTTAGCACTGCGCCGCCAACGCATTACTGTCATTAAAATTAAAGGTGCGTCCAAAAAGCAGTTAGAAGCGAACGGTATACGTGTTAAAGAAATTCAAATTGTATTTGGCCCGTTTGGCAAGGTGGGGCAAAAAGACCTCATGCAATTCACCAAAAAGCTCGCCACTATGGTGCGCTCCGGTTTGGGTTTAGTAGACGCCATAGAAATGGTGGTCAAACAAACCAAACACCCCGTATTTAAAGACGTTCAGTACGATATTCTCGAAGACTTAAATCAGGGTGTCAACTTAGTTGATGCCTTTAAAAGACACCCAAAAGTATTTGATAACGTGTATGTCAATATGCTGGCAGCGGGTGAAATCACCGGTGAACTCGACAAGTTCTTAGATCGTTTGTCCGACATGTTGGAAAAACGTAATAAGATTATTGCGGGCATTAAAAAAGCCCTGTTTTACCCCAGTACCCTTATCGTGGTTGCCCTTGGCATTACCGTATTTATGTTAACTAACGTGGTACCCGTATTCGAAAAAATGTACGCCAACCTTGGCGTAGAGTTACCCGGCCCCACACGAGTGATTGTAGACGCTAGCCGTTATATACTAGACCCCATTAACGCCATGAAAATTGTTGGTGGCGTTATGGTATTTGTATTTATATTCAAACAAATGATCAAATATTTGCCATTTTTTAGTCGATTGGTAGACATGCTAATGCTTAAAATGCCTATGTTTGGCGGCATTATGGTGATGGGAATAGTGGCGCGTATTTCACTCCTCATGGCCAACCTAGTTACCGCTGGCGTTGGCATTGTAGACGTATTAACAATATGCAGAACCACAACCAATAACTACATGTTTACCAGTGCCATAGATCGCATTAAAGAAGGCCTATACGGCGGCCAACAAATATCCACCCTGTTTGAGGCAGAAAAGGTGTTTCCTCTAGAGGTGGGTCAGTTTATCTCCGTAGGCGAACGCTCAGGTAATATCGATGAAATGCTAGAATCTTTAGCGAGTTATTATGAAGAAGAATTTGACGCCGTGGTGGGTGGCCTCACCACTGTGATTGAGCCGCTGATGATTGTGGTTGTAGGTGGCCTTATTGGTGCTATGGTTGTGGCGCTGTATTTGCCTATCTTCTCGGCTGGCGATTTAGTGAGCTAAATGGTACAGTTTCGTTTTGATTTATAGCAAATTTTTCAACTAGATTAAGAGTAAAAGTGCAAATGTCGCGCATTAATTTTAAAAAACGAGTATTAGGTTTTTCATTGATCGAATTGCTAGTGGTCGTGGCTATCATTGGCATTCTCGCCGCTGCTGGAGTGGTGGGGTATCAAAATTATACAGAAACCACTAAAACCAACGTTAGTAAACGTTATCATGGTGATTTGTATTCAGCGATCGCAACTGAGTTACGCGCGGTGGCTTCGGGTGCATTGAAAATAGCTCAAATAAATTCGTCTTATACCGACGCAACTAATTGTCTGACATACGTTGACGATTTGATAAGTAAATATGGCGCCACCAACGAAAATTGGACCAATCCGCTAAATAGTGCAGAGCCGCTTCTTGTTGGTGGTCAACTTGTGGTATTCGCAAATAAGGGCCAAGTATTAGTTTATTGCAGGGATGTTGATACAACTGGTGATGGTTTCATATTAGCGGCTGATTCTGAAATAGGTAATGGTTATGGCCAAACTATTGTTAATGCCTCTGTAGGCCTCAATCGATGTGTTGCGCCAAGTGTGGGTACCCCTCTGCAGTGTTCGTTGTAGAATGAATTAAGAATAATTATAAAATAGTACAGGATTCCACGGTTATGAAATTAATATTTACTAGAACTAATGTAGCGCTGGCCTTGGTTTTGATTAGTGGTGGAGTTATTGCTGCCTCTGGCGACTGGGATGCCAAAAGTATAGATACCACTGCGGCAGTTTCTACAAACCCGGTGGCAGCTAATGTAGGTATTGCTACTGCCCTTAACACTTTAAATACGGCAGCAACTACCAACACAGGTAGCTTAGTGACCCAAGCGGTATTAACGGCCTCTGGTCTGGCTAACGTGCATACCGCATACTTAACCGCTTATCAAAGTACTATTTCAGCAGCATCTCACGTGGCCAATATATCAGAAGCTAATGCTTTAATAGCTGCAGCTAACTCTAATTCTGGCCCTAGTTCAAGTGCACAACTTTCGGAGCAAAATACAACCGAATACATTGCTATGACGTCATATCCAAACTCTATGACGTCCCACTTTACGGGCAATGGTACCTTGGTTTACACAGCAACCGGCATGCCTGCAGGAGTTAGTTTCTCGCCACCCAGCTTCTCTGGCACTGCAACCGTAGCAGGCACCTATCCTATTATTGTAACTGCAACGGATACAGCGAATGCTACCGCAACGTCATCCTTCAATATAGTTGTTGGTGTTAACTCACCTCCTACCATAGACGCATCTACCCCTGCTACTTACGCTCCAGCCATAGCTCCGGGCCACACTGGCACTATTCATACCTTCGTTGCCACTGATCCAGACGGCGATTCGATTACTTATTCAACAGTAACCACAGGATTTAGTATTAACGCCTCTTCCGGTGCGCTAACACTCAGTGGCGCCACAGCCACTACCAGTGTAGTAGTTGTGGCAACCTCTGCCGGCGGCACAGACTCCCATACTATGTCGGTACCGGTGCAGAATGCTGCAGCGGCGATTGCCGGTTCAGATACGGTAGTGGCGTCTCAGCTCGATGGAGTCCTTTCTGCAGCTGTTTATACAGACTTAACTACAAACAATAATTGTGGTTCAAACGGCACAACCAGTTGTTTGGCCGCGTTTAATGCCGCGAAAGCAACTACGACTTGTGTATTGGGCGGTGGAGCGTCGGCAACAAGTGCGCAGACAGCTACCTATGTCAGTTGTGTAATGAGCGGGAGCCATGCGGCCGTGATAGATGCAGCAGCGCTGGCTTATACGTCTAGTTCAGCTGCACCTTCGGGGGCGGCGTGTGCAGCATCGGTTACTTTGAGTTTGCCAGGGGCTTGTGGTCACCCTCAATGGTCTTGTGCATTAGTTGGTTCTAAAACGCCAGCCTCTGGTTATTCAACAACTACACCTGTAAGTAATTTAACGTTGGCACATAGCTTTAATGGTTCGCCTTCTACAGTGAGTTACACTATAAGAGCAAGTCTCAACCTGTACTCGCCTGCGTACACTAAAGATTTCGCTTATACACAAGGAATTCAGCCTTACCAGCCGTCAGTTCAGAAGTTCACGCATAGCGTTGGTGGGCCAGAAAATGTGCGGGCCTGGAACTCTTGCATTGCGAAAGGTGGTGTGCTGGCAACGTCATCACAAATTAAAGCTACAACCGGCTGGAGCAGTCTCTCTGGACAAAATCAAACCATAGTGTACAACCGTACAGGCATAGCTAGTACTGATGCTTGGTCGTGTTCAGGTAGTTGGGCAGATGCTGGTTTAACTATGGTTAACAATAGTGGCACTACATACAACGGTAGTAAAGCTGTCAGAAGTAGCGGCTATAACTATCGGTATATAAATAGTTCGGGAGTAGCAGCGTCTAGCTCGTGCAAAGGTGGAGGTGTTACTGCGAACTCTACCATCAGCTATTGGTGTGCTGACGTAGCAAGCAGTTGCCCGCTATAGAGCACCTACTATGCGTCTAGGGTTTAGGCTTGGAATAATACGATGTGACAGATGCGCGCTTTGTTGGCAGCTTTAAGCTGTGAATGAAGCGGCGCTAGTAAAGAGTCTGTATTAGCAACGAAATATCTGCAGCCTATGATTAAGTGAAAGCTTACAGAATGATTCGGCCAGTTTTGGCTGCAACTGCCTCGCAAATATATTGATTAATAGAGCAACCGGCCAGCAATGCATCTAAGCTACAGGCCCGTTGTGATTCCGCACCTAATCGCACATTTAAGCTACCTCTAAACAGTTTGTTAGGTTCTTTGTTGTGTTGCTTACAATCGCTGAGATGCTCATCTGCAGCGTCTTCAAACGTAGCTTTGTGAGCCTTTCTAAAAGCTTTTTAGCTAGTGTGTTAATGCTTTTTAAGGCTTAGTCCACTTCCAGCACCAACTCTTAAATGGCTCTATGTGGCAAGCTTGCCTTGCCCACCAAGTCCACTTTTTGGGCTGATGGTCCAGTAAAAAACAGGTTAGGTCATCGTTAAACGGCAGACCTTGGTTGAGCTGAGACAGTTGGTTGAGCAGCTGTGTAAATTGCTGATTAACAGATAAGTGGTTACTTCGACTTAACAGCCGGATTAACCCTTCCTCGCCGAGCAGCTTGCCGTTGCTCATTTTTATCTCTGTAAGCGAATCAGAAAACAACAGTAGTCGATCACCATGGTCTAGCCATATGGTTTGTTGCTTGAACTGAATTTCACCCAATACGCCAATCGGTATGTTTTTTACGCTCGGATCTAGTGTCATAGGCTGCCAAACACCTTGTTTGCAAATGAGCATAGGGTGATGACCAGCACAGGTAAAAGTCCAACTTCTAAACCAGCTGTTATAGGTGGCTAAAAAAGCTGTGGCAAATTTACCTAGCAGCTTCATTTCTAGCATCAAATGATTAATGCTCGCCAATACTTGTTCGTTGTCACTATCATCAATAAGGCGGTGTAATTCGGCATACAATTTGTCGGCCAGTGCGCCTGCTTCTGGGCCGTGACCACTCACGTCTAAAATTAAAAATTTAGTATATGTGCCTAGTTTGCACACGGTAATGTAATGAATGTCGCCACTGGATTCTGAACCGAGATAAGGTATCGACAATAGCTGCCCGCGCATACCAGGCACCTGAAACGGTTCAGCAGACAACTGGGTTCCGCCGTGTACTTTATTGCATAGCCACTCGTGGGGCTCGTCTTGTACCGAATTTTGGAGAATCTGCTGCCAATCGTGGTTGTTGCTAGTGGAGGTGGTCACTTTGGGTCTACCTTGTGGTAAATAAGCTGCATTTGGTGGCAAAAGTTAACGTTGTCAGACGTAACGAAACCCCACTCATCAAATACTTGGTCAATAATATGTAGGCCTAAGCCGCCGGGGCTCATGGTGTCTGCACTTTCTGGAAGGGGTTTGACGGGTGCTAGTGGTGTTAGTAGATCTACGTCGCCATTGTCGTATAAATTAATGGTAAGGCAGATTTTGGTATGGCTAAGAAGGATAAGTAGCGCGCCTTGGGTGTTGCTAAAGGCATGGCGAATAATATTTTGGCAGGCTTCATCTACGGCAAGTACCAAACGAAAAGTCGTTTTCTCATCGGCCAACAATGGCTGTAACTCGTCATGTAGGTAGGCACGAACCACCTTAAGTTGTTCGGGTTCTGCGGCAACCTGCAAACCAAGCTTGCTCATGATTATCCGATAAACGGGTTGCGTGAGGGTTTGGATGGCACAGGCGTTGGAGATACAGTTGCTGACTTGTCGGCAGTGTCTGAGGTTGGTGTGGACTCTAGGTCCCCAAACAGAGCGTCAAACGGGTCTGCTTCGTCTGTTTGATCTAATTGTGCAGTGGCTTCAACGGCGTTGCTGGCGTTGAAAGAGAACGCTTCCGGAGTGGGTTCGTTGCCCCGGCTATTTTCCGCACGGCTGGTAATAGGCAAAATGGTATGCAAATGGGCCAGTTCTAATACCTGCATAACCGCCTCGGATACGGCTACCAAACCAAGTGATAAACCCAAACGTTGTGTTTCTTGCATAGCTTCTATTAGCACAGCTACGCCAGAGGAATCAATATAGCCTACCAGCTCCAAGTTAATCTGTAAGCTATGGCCTTGCTCTAAGATACCGCGCATCTGCTTGCGGGCTTGATCTGAATTCGAAAGGTCAATTTCGCCAGCAAGAATGAGGCTAGTGTGGGTGTCATGAATTTGAGTATCAAACATGTAAACGCTATGAATATAGTGGTATATGCAACTATTGTAACACTTCCGAGCCTACTGGGGTAACAAGTAATAAGTAACAGTTTCAGTTAATAGCAGGCACAAAAAAGGCCAGAGCATTGCTGCATCTGGCCTTTTTACTTCTAAAGGCTTTTAGAAAACTATCGTTGCTAGAGTAGAGAGAGTGGTCTCGTTAATTGCAGTTACAACGTATAGCGTTTTAGTTATGTCATCGGTCTTCGTGTAAATGAAGGTTTTTCCTTCATTTGCTAAAGAAACAACACCGGCCGTTACAGCGGTAGCATCTGCATAAATTTCACCAGTTACGTTATCAAAGCCATCAGCAGTTAGCTTGGCAGCCATCATATCTGCGCAACCGCTGGTAACTGTTTGGAAAGCAGCGATAGCCGGAGTAGATCCGCCGGATACTTTAGCGCATGTGCTTAGTGTTGAACCAGAAGGAAGTAAAATCCCAGCAGTTGCACCTTGTTGAGTCGTCTTTATAAATTGAAGGATAGAGCCGTGGTTAGACTTGGCTACGTTTTCTTTAGCGTTATCTGTATAGTTCTGATATCCCACTACGCCAGCGGCGGCCAAAATACCAATGATAGCTACTACCACTAATAGCTCGATTAAGCTGAAACCGTTTTGTTTCTTTTGCATGTTCATTTTTATACTTCCCCAATGAATTTTTATAATATCAAAGATTAAATGAATCATGCCTAAGTACATGATTTAGTTTGTTCATTTGATGCATGATGCTTGCTCGACTTTAGTCAAGTTGGTATATTTAACGAAGTTTTGTAATCGATGTCAACGTTTTAGGGGTTAACATTTCCATTTTTCTATATTTTTGTCGACCAAACGCTACTTTAAGGCTGATTCCCGTTGCGCTTAGCATGTTGTTAAGCATAAGCGTTAACGTTAGCGCCAATACCACCGACGACGAAATGTATACCCTTGCAAAACAGGGCTACTTGTCTGCCGACAGCGCCTCCCAAGAACTGTACCAGCGTCAATTGGAGCGTTTGGCCTATTCGGGTGTAGACCCTGCGGCTCGTTTTTTAGCCAACGCGCCAGAGTTAAGTGACCAGCGTGTTCATTGGCTCTACCTTTCTACCCTTATGGGTAATCCCTTGTCTTACTTTAATTTAGCCCAACATTACTTAGCTCAATCGAATCGGTTGTTGGCTTCTGTGTGGTTAAAAAGAGCATTGGTTAAACAAACCGTGTTGGCTCGTAGTTCTTCACAAGAGGCCTACCAAATGGCCACCATGCTTGAATGGGCTATTGTGCGTTTTGGTGCTCAACTTGATCCTTCTAGCGCCATGAATTGGTACGCTAAGGCTGCGCAGGGTGGCCACCCTGGCGCGATGTTCGCTTTAGGTAGGGCTAGCCTCACAGGCAAAGGTTTGCCGCAGAATGTAGAAGTAGCCCATGCCTTATTAACTATTGCTGCAGATGCAGATTCTAATCAAGCACAGCAGCTATTAGATTGGCTGGATCTGCAGTCTTAAACCCACTTTGGAGCTTCCATGGCAGATCGTATTCGCCAACGTCTTAGACACTATCCTTCACAAAACCGATTGTCTGATATCCATATCCGTTCAGGTAGAGCGCTATCTATTCGCGCAGATGGCGACATCATCAGCTTTCCTGAAGATGTGGTGAGTGAAGAAGAAGTGAATGCTTTTTTACGTGATGAACTTGCCGACGACGAATGGAATTATCTTCAAAAGCACCACGACTTAGACTTTGCCGTGGTTGTAGATGGTCAGCGCTTTCGTGCCAATGCCTTTTTTGGCTTAGCGGGACCAAGTATGGTGTTTCGTTTAATTATTACGGAAATTCCAGACATCGATGATTTGGGTTTGCCACAAGCCATTCATGATGTGTTGGATCAAAAGGCAGGTTTAGTCTTGGTCACCGGTCAAACGGGTTCGGGTAAATCTACCTCATTGGCTTCTATGATTGACAAGATCAACCGTACCCGTGGTGAAAACATTATCACCGTGGAGGACCCGATTGAATTTGTACACCCAGACAAAAAAAGTATTATTTCACAGCGCGAAGTTGGGCCTCATACAGATAGTTTTGAGGCAGCTCTCAAAGGCGCGTTACGTGAAGACCCAGACATTATTTTGGTAGGTGAGATGCGAGACTTGGAAACCATTTCCCTCGCCTTAAAAGCGGCAGAAACGGGGCATTTGGTGTTTGGTACCCTGCACACCAGTGGCGCCGCTTCCACTATAAGCCGTGTTATTGACGCCTTTCCTGCCGCGCAACAAGACCAAATCCGCATTCAGTTGGCAAGTTCGTTGCAATTGGTCATGACTCAGCAATTGCATAAGCTCAGTGCAGGTAAAAAAGGCCGAGTGGCGTCTTTTGAAGTGATGGTTGGTGTAACGGCTATCAGAAACTTGGTGCGCGAAAATAAGATTCAACAAATCGATAACATCCTTCAAACAGGTGCTAAATATGGCATGATCACCATGAAAAAATCGATAGAACAACTTGTGGCTAAGGGCTTAATTGACCCGCCTCCCGTGGTATAAGTAATGCGTTTTTTGAATTGGGCGGTTGTCATGTGTGGTTTGCTCGTGTTGCCATGGGCAACGGCAGCACCTACACCTATTAAGATTACCGGATCGGTTCCAAGCCAGATATTAACCTTCTGTTATTTTGAGCCCACAGGCGACAGTGCAGTTAAGGTAAAAATCACTTATTTCAGCTCAGGGATAACTCCTAATGTCACCCTATGGCGTTTGCGAGAATTGAATCAAGAGTGTGATGCAACCACAGCGGTAACAAACGCCAAAGCCGAACCGATGGCATTCGGCTTGGACAGTTATTCGTTTATTTTAGTGCCCAATGCGAGTACCCCTAAAGCCGTGCAAATGGAGCTTAAGCGGCCCGAAATGGCGCAGCCGTTTAGAACCACTATATACCTTCGCAACTTATGATTATCGCTGCTGCCAACCTAGGCTTTTGAGGTGGTAGCCGCGGTTGCCTTGTTCTAGCTTAACGGTTTGTGCCAAAGCAACGACTTGGCCGTTGATTTGATTGGGCAGGTGGGCGCAGGCCGCAATGATGAAATAGCCAGATTGCAGGTGGCTTACAACGGCCGTAGTAGTATGGGTTGTAGGGCTTGGCGAACTAGTACTGAGTTGGTTGGGCTGAAATGTGACGCTAGTTGAGCCGTTGCCACCAGTTTGTACGTTAGCAACACTAAGGCCAAGTCGACTAACGCAGTTGGTTAAGTACGCATCAGTGATGGTAGGGGTATGAAGAATAAGGCTAGGAGGGGAAGTAGAAATAAGCCCTGCCTGAAGCTTAAGCCGCATGGCATCTACTGCAGATTCTGCGCTAGCCCTCAGTTGTTGCTGTATGATTTGCCCAGTAATTTGTTTGCTACTGCTGGCATAGTGTTGAATTAATAGGTTGCCGGCGAGTAATAAACTCACTGTAATAGCCAGCAAAATAAGAAAAGCAAAACCACCTTGTTGGCGCATATTGTGGCCAGTGTAGGTGAATGAATCGAGTTGTTGAGGGGCGTTGTTCATGGGTCAGTATTGTGCCACTGTGGTTGCTCCTAAGCAAAGACTTAGTGATGCGGCGGGCTTTTCTTTAATAGAACTATTGGTGATTGTTGCCATTTTAGGTGTGCTTGGTGGTGTGGCGGCCAGTACTTTATGGCAAGATGCACCCGCTAATGCACGGCTTAATGAGCAGTATGAGTTGGCTTTTTCTCACACCCAAGAAACAATTTTCGATGCTCAAGTGTCGGGTTACAAACACCGCCTGTGGTTAGAGAAAACGGGCATATATCAGCAACAATCGAGTGATTTTTCTAGCCACTGTGCTACCACCGCACGGAGCGCATTGCTAGTGCCTGAAGTTGACACTGAGTCGTCTGGGAGCTACGGAATACAAGTGTTTCAATGTAGCTTCTCCTCTGGAAAATGTGACGTGGATGTCTCTACTGAAGGATTATGCATAAGGCCCGATGGTAGTTTGCTTAATCCTTATGTGGTCCGTTTTCAATCGGCCACCTTAACGCGACATTTTACTATTTACAGTACGGGTTTAGTCGCAAGGGGGCTGGGTGTAACTGCTTCTGGTAATGCAGAAGGGGTGTATATTCAATGATAAAGCAGCATGGTTTGAGCCTCATTGAAGTGATGGTTGGTTTAGTATTGGTAGGTATTGCAGTGACTGGGCTAGTGAGCCAAACAACGCTGTTAAGTCAGCAATCAAGCCAATTAACTCAAGCGGATGAAAAAGCACGTTTTGCTGGTCGCATTATGCAAGAAGTAAAGCAGGCGTTTACCATAGAACCTACGGGAACAATGGCGATTACAGGTGGTACTTGGGTTACAGAATCTGGACTGCTTTCTGGGGTGAATTTAGTTGTGGGTGACCTGTTGGGATCTGCCACCACCTCCACAATATATACGGTCACTTCAGTGGATCCAACATTGGCATTTGGAGCCGCTGTAACTTCAGGCACGTTTAATGTAACAACTGCCCGTGGTTGGTTGCCAAATATGATAACCGTGGATTTGGTGGCAGGCACAGCGCCTACGTGGTTATCTAGTAGTGACTTTACCTCTTGGCAGGATCAACTTAACGCTAGCTCTGGTGGTGTCACTACAGGTGTATTGACTGTAGACGCCGTAAGCCCTACAGATACGGCTTTGCGGAAGGTCACAGTAGCCATAGATGATATTGTGCTCACGCAAATACTCACAGTGCCAGGTTTGTGATATGAGGCATTTTAATCGTACTCATCAAGGCTTTACCCTCATAGAAATCATGGTGGCTTTGGCGGTACTTTCAATCACCATGACCAGTAGCTACACTCTTTATCAATCCCTCACAGAACAAACCGCCACGCAGGTAAAAAATATAGATGCATTGCGTAATTTACGCTCATTGCAACAAAAAATTAGTTATGAAGTACGCAAAACAGGCTACTTGGTGTCTGCAGCGACGGTGATTCCCGATGCCGCCGCAACGACGAGTGGTGTGCAGGCACTGGTGTTAGAAGCACCGGGGGGCAGTTATGGTGTTGCGGCAACTAATACGGACCCGGTAAACACAGAAGTCACCCTGGTGGCAGTACCGGTAGTGACTACCACATTTAGTGAAAATTCTACACAATTGACGCTGTTATCGGCCATTTTTAGCGACAATGGCAGCTTAACCTATGATCTTTTGCCTCAACAAGACCATTGGGTTTTTGGGGTGTCGGGTAATTATTTGGTGGCTAAAGCCGTTTTGGATTATGAAAACAGCCTCGATTTAGGGGCCGACTATATTTACGATATTAGAGTGCGCGCTACCGACAGCCAAGGCCATTCCCAAGAAACAGACCTTTCAATTACGGTGACTAATCTAACCCCAGAAAATGCACGCACTACGGGAACCAGTACCTTGGTTAATGTCCAAAGTACGTCCGGGCTTGTTATTACAAAAGGAAGTACCGGTATTCGTGCCAACGAGACCACACACTTTAAAATTTCAGGTATGGCAGATGATGTGCACCTGTTTTTAGCAGATGGCACCACAGCAGTGGCTGATGGGGATTTGATAACTACCGTGGAAGCTAGTGCGGGCTTAAAAATAACACCTACGGTGGATCCATAATGAATAGGTTATTAACGTTAATTTTGACCTTAGTGATGACACCTCTGGCACTTGGCGCAGGTTTGACTAATGTTGGCGCTGTACCTGTATATACGGGCACACCGGTGTTAGTGGCTGCGTTCGCTTCGGTAATCAGTACGTCTACATATAATGGCGGCTTTGTTATTATAGAAACGAATTTTGATGCCACCAACGACCGCTTGCAAATGAAATCTGGCTACACCATGCCAAGTGGCGTCACTGCAGTCTATGATGCGGTGACGGGCGTTTTAACAATTTCAGGCTCTGAAGTGACCGCAGAGGACATGCAAGAGGTATTGCGCCAGGTTGAGTACGGTAATGCAGACACTAATACAGCGGCGATATCCAATCGCACTATTACTGTAGTATTAGGGGACAAGCTGGCGTTTAGTGGTAATAGCCACTTCTACGAGTATGTTTCATTTATCTCTACCTTAGAGGCTCCGTCTGTGGGCCGAAGTTGGACAACAGCAAAAACCGCTGCTGCTTCTTCTATGAATGAATATTTTGGGCTAACCGGTTACCTTGCCACGATCACTACGGCGGAAGAAAATGCTTTTATCATTGGAAAAGTAAGTGGTATTGCGTGGCTAGGCGCGAGTGACGCAGAAACCGAGGGTACATGGAAGTGGGTAACCGGTCCCGAGGCAGGAACTGTGATTCTCACGCCTTACACGGGCGTCGAAGAATCTGACCCTTATTCAAACTGGAATGGGACCGGTGAACCTAATGACAGTAATAACGAAGATTATCTTCATATCATGGACTGGACGACGCCTGCTGGGCGGTGGAATGATTTACCCGATAATGGTAGCGTCGAAGGACCTTATAAAGCTACAGGTTACATTATAGAGTGGAACGGTACACCGCAAGAAACTCTTACAGGAGTCACGACCATCCAGGTTCTCGGACCAGTGGTGGCTATATCGGCCCCTTCGTATGCCGGTATCGATACTGACATCACCGGGCCTGTTACATTTACCCTAACCTATAGCAATGTATCGGAAGGTCAGATCAGTTTGGTGGCTGCAAATTTAACCCTGATCAAAACCTCAACAGTAGGTGGTACAGTGTCACTTACAGGTTCTGGGTTAACTCGAACGGTCACTGTTTCTGGAATGTCGGGAGAGGGTAACATTACTTTAAATCTGGCTGCAGGCTCTGCAACCAATGCAGCCGGAACCTTATCTGCCAAAACTGCAGAAACCTTTAGACGCGAATGTTTTCAAGTGACAGCAGTTAACATTGACGAGTTCGGTGTGGAACGAGAAACTGCTTCTGCAGTTGACGCGTGTGTTGTATTTGACTAAAAATTATAATAATCAAGTGGTAAGCAAAGAGAGTGTACTATGTATAAGTTTTTAATCGGCGTAATTGTGGGTGGTTTTGTTGGTTTGGGTGGAGGTATCTATCTGCTGCCCATACTCACTGCTGAAACAGGTCTTAGTCCTATTCAGCTAGCGCAACAGTTAGGGCAGGTAGGTAGTCAAAAGAAAGAGGGTGAGTTTGATCGAAATCGTGAAGATTCAGATGCATTCCATTGGGGTGAAGGCCACATCACACTTGGAACGCATAATATAGTGTTTGAAGGCCAACTTGCACCGGGTCCAGACTACCGTTTATACCTAACGAAACAGTATGTTGAAACCGAAGCTGACTTTTTGGCGATTAAATCGTCATCTGTTCAGGTGGGTATGGTGAAAACATACGACAGTTTTGCACTAGAATTACCTGCAGGAACTGACTCGAGTGAGTATGACTCAGTGATCATTTGGTGTGAGGCCTTTGGCCAATTTATTACCTCCGCACGATTGAAATAGGAGGCTACATGGGATTACGCACAATACCATTAGCTACTCGCAAACACTTGCTCAATATTGCCCTGTGTATTGGGCTTATATGGGGAGTTTACGACGCCATTATGGGGCCAGATTTGGTGTCGGATTTACGGGATTTTACCGGTCGTTATGGCGCCTATTTACTGCTCATTAGCCTCATGTTTTCACCCTTAAGCAAGCGGTGGAACTGGGTTAAGCGTAACCTCACCATGCGCCGCAATATAGGGGTATGGGGCTTTATCTATGCCACAGTGCACTTGCTGATATGGATAATGCTGGAGTTTTATTACGACTGGGTGTTAATGCTCGATGAAATTGCCGGTAACTTATTCATCTTGCTAGGCATATTTGCATTTGTGTTATTGGTACCTTTGGCCCTTACCTCAAACCGGTGGGGTTTAAAGCGCTATGGTTATCGCAAGTGGCAAAACATACATACCTTAACCTATATGGCGGTACCTGCCGTTATTGCCCATCATTTTATGGCGCAAAAATCCGATGTGCTAGAGCCCCTATTGATGGCTTTAGTATTAGTGTTAGTGCTTGTTTGGAGATACCGAAATGCCCATTAAGTCTTCCGAAATCACCCCAGAAAAAGTCTACAAAAGCCGCCGCACTTTAATTGCCGCAGGTCTTGGTATATTAGCCGTGCCATTACTCGACAAAGGGTATGGCTTGCTGCAACAAAAACAAGATGAGCTAGATCAGCCATTAATGCCTGAACCTAGTTATGCTGAGGTAGTAGAGCGCCCGCTAGAGCCGACGCCCTACGAGACCGTCACAGGGTATAATAATTATTACGAATTTGGCTACGGCAAAGATGACCCCGCCAAAGCGGATAAAACACTCATTACCTCGCCGTGGAGTGTGGAAATTGGTGGAGAAGGCGCAGACAAACCTGGTGTTTACGATATTGCCGACATTAAAGGTGAACACGGTATAGAAAACCACCTGTACCGTTTTCGCTGTGTAGAAGCCTGGTCTATGGTCATTCCATGGAACGGTATTAAGTTGGCAGAAGTTATTAAAGCAGCAAAACCGAATAGCAAAGCTAAATTTGTGCGCTTCACCACCCTCAATGACTCACAACAAATGCCCAATGCCGACTGGGCCGGTGGGCCCTATATAGAAGGCTTAACGATAGATGAGGCTATGAATCCGTTGACCTTGTTGGCCACGGGTATTTATGACAAACCTTTAGAGCAGCAAAACGGCGCTCCTATTCGTTTGGTGGTGCCGTGGAAGTATGGTT